>Ga0206888_1024_pt1 | contig 50998 bp, 39 predicted proteins | sample Alteio_BWOrgHeat_90_FD_153258 | JGI IMG/M metagenome (GOLD analysis project Ga0206888, IMG submission 153258) | Enriched cells from forest soil in Barre Woods Harvard Forest LTER site, Petersham, Massachusetts, United States - Alteio_BWOrgHeat_Nextera4 ... | reverse complement strand
TAATGTGTTTCTTCTTTGTAATTTTTTCTTTTGCATGGGCTGCGGGTGTACGTTTAACACATATTTCGTCGTTTCTTCTGTGCTGACAGGAGATAACACTGAACATGCACCCAAAAAACAAAATAGTAGGAGTAACAAATATTTTTGCATTAGCATCATTGACTCTCTCCTGGCCCAGGTGTACGTGGCTCTTTTCCACGAATCAATACCGATGGATTATTTTTTAATTCCGATGTGATTTCTAAAACATTTATCATAATGTTATTTAAATTACTGATCGCTTGATTGGTCGAAGGTATGGTTTGACGATTAAATAAGTCAATCGTGTTTATACTATTTTGTATAAGCGGTGACATTTCGCCGGTAATTTTACGGAGATTTATCATCACATCATTCATTAACTGAATATTTTCTTTACTTAATAAATTCTGCACCGATATGCTGACAGAATGTAAACTTTCATTTAATTTCGTGAGCGCAATATCAAAACGCATTAATAAAGAAGGCGTGGTTTGAATAATAGGATATTCTTCACCGGGAAGTACTTTAATAAGTTGTCTATCTGTTGTTTTATCTACGAGAGAAATAAAGGTAACGCCTGTCAGTCCTCGCATATTCATCGAAGCGCGCGTTCCTTCTGAAATAGGCGTATTACTTCGTACTCTCAATAACAGTTCGACGAGATTTGGATTGGTATGACTAATTTGAATTTTTTTAACCGTCCCCACATTCACGCCGTTAAATTCTACGGCCGCATCTGCTGAAAGACCGCTCACACTTTCTTTCATGTAAACTTTGTAAATATCATAGGTCTCAATCGATAAACCGGAAGACAACCAAATTGTCCCTAAAATAATGGCAGCAAACAATATAAGAACGAATGCACCGACGATTGTGTATCTGACATTGGTTTCCATAGCTTCAGCCCTTGGGATCACATACGTGCATGATCCTTAGTGATAAATACTTTCAGCCGTTCGCCCACGTGAACCTTTAAAAAACTTTTGAATCAATGGATGCGGATTTTTTATTAGCTCCGACATTTTATCGACACAGAGTACTTTTCCTTCTCCTAAAAAAGCCACTCGATCGGTAACAGTCCACAAAGTATCCAAATCATGCGTAACAATCACGACCGTTAAACCCATTGTACTCTGTAAGTTTACTATTAATTCGTCTAAACCCCCAGCGCTCACGGGATCCAAACCTGCCGTTGGTTCATCAAGAAACAATAATTCAGGATCTAACACAATTGCGCGCGACAGTGCGGCACGTTTTTGCATACCGCCACTCAGTTCGGACGGGTATTTACTAATGGCATTTACGGGTAAACCGCTTAATAAAATTTTAAGTGCAGCGAGCTCTTTAATGGTTTTGGAATCTAAATGCGTATGTTCTTTCAAAGGAAAGCTCGTGTTTTCCAATAAAGTTAAAGAACTAAACAGTGCATTTTGCTGAAACAATACCCCTAAACGTTTTTGCACTGACAATAACGTTTGATAATTTGCAGTAGTGACTTCCTCATTAAAAACGCGAATCGATCCCGAATCCGGTGGCTGCAACATCAATATTTCTCGTAATAATGTGGTTTTTCCCGATCCACTTCCACCCACAATTGCGATGATTTCACCTTTTTTGATCGATAAACTTAAATCTTTGTGCACCCATTCATTTCCGAGCTTAATGCTCACGTCTTTGACTTCGATAATGTTTTCTTCTTTTTTCATAAATTGAGCCTGCTGAAAATGATTGAAAAAAGAGCATCCGCAACTATAATGAAAAAAATCGCGAGAACGACACTACGCGTCGTTAATCTACCTAAACTTTCGGCATTACTTTTGACCTGCATGCCTTGAAAACATCCAATACTTGCAATAATCAATGCAAAAACTGGCGCCTTTCCTAAACCAATGAGTAAAGAACGGACGGGTATCTCATGTTGAAATCGTTGAATGAAGTCATAAAAGGAAATGCCCAACATATTTTCTGTCATTAACATACCGCCCAAAATACCGAAAACATCCGCCCACATGGTGAGCAATGGCAGCGCAATGACTAGCCCAATAATGCGTGGAATTAACAATAATTCGGCCGGCGTCACCCCCATGGTGTTTAACGCATCGATTTCTTGATTAATCTTCATGATACCGAGTTCTGCGGTATACGAAGAACCTGTCCTCCCTGCCACCATAATCGCGGTTAGCAAGGGCCCAAATTCACGTAAAACCGATAGGCCCAACAAGTTCACGATAAAAACACCAGCGCCATAATTTCTTAATTGGTTTCCCATTTGATAGGCAATGACGACCCCGATCATGAAAGATAAAAGCCCAATAATGGGTAATGCGCGGTATCCGGTGTTATCGACGACATTCACCAACGATTGAAACCGCCAGTGTTTTGGCACAAAAATGCCACGAATAAATTCAATAAATAATAAACCGATAAAACCCAAATATTCCCAGAAATCGATAATTTGGCTGATATTTTGACGGCCTATTTGCCCGAGCCAGTTGAGTTTTTTGAGTTGGGGTATTTCATTGGATGGAACGATCCGTTTTTCGATAATACCAATGAGCTTTGCAGTTTCTTCAGGAAAATTTTCAAAATGAATGGTGATATTTTTTTCATGCAGTTTTTTGATGTGCTTGTCAATTAACCAAGCACCTGAACTATCCATATTGACGAGTTGTCTGCCATCAACCCAAAGTTCACCAGTAGTCGGCCAAGAAATTTTGTGTAATTGTTTTCGGATGACATTAAAATTGTGTAGATTCCATTCGCCACGGCAAACTAAACGTCGGTTTTCTCGATCGAATTCGACAAATAGTCGGACATCCATGTGAAAAACCTATTGAAGTGTATTCTTAAAGTATGGCCCGAAATGTTGATTGATGCAATGACACGCCAGAAGGGTTTAGTGATTAGTCAAAAAACGATCTAGTGAATTCGCAAAGCGCATAACATCTTTTTTACCCAAGACATTGGGTCCACCGGTGATTAGCCCACTACTTCTTAAATCAGCGCTAAAATTTCGCATAGAAAGAATTTGTTTAATATTATTTGCGGTATAAAAATCACCTCTGGGGTTTAACGCAAAACTTCCTTTTTCAATAACCGCATCCGCAAGGGGAATATCTGCTGTCACGACTAAATCACCCGCATTGACATTGCAGACAATATAATTATCGGCAACATCAAATCCGGGGGCCACCTTCACCGTTTTAATAAAAGTGGAGGTTGGAACTGAAATAAGCTGATTCGCAACCAACGTCATGTTTATTTTGGTTCGATTCACAGCGCGAAACAAAATCTCTTTGATGGCTTTTGGACAAGCGTCTGCATCAACCCATATTTGCAATGTCATACTCCTGACAAAGCCGAGGTTGTTAACGACTCAACGATGGTAAAGCAGCATCATCGCTCATCATCATCTTCATCGACGCGCCAACTTGACCCATCAAAGCCTTCATCACAGATTCTGATTGGCTGTAATCTTTATAACGTTGCACCGAGAATTCTTTACGCATGACGTCTTGCAAATTACCGAGGCCATCAATTAAGCCTAATTTCAGTGCGGATTGACCCGTCCAAAAATCGCCGGTAAAAAGAATTTTCGGGTCGGCTTGCAATTTGCCTTTTCGACCTTCAACCACAACTTTCACAAAATTCTCATGAATGTCGCCGATCAATTGATCAATCTTCGCAACATCTGCAGCATTTTGCGGTAAGAATGGATCGAGACGATCTTTTTCAGCGCCTGAAGCATAAACCCGACGCTCAACACCCACTTTTTTCAATAAATCCGCGAATCCAAATCCTTTCATAATGACACCGATTGATCCGGTAATAGAGTTAGGATTCACATAAATTTTATCTGCTGCAACCGCGACAAAATAAGCGCCCGATGCCAGCATATCTTCACCCACTACAATGACTTTTTTATTGTATTTTTTCTTTAAATCGAGAATCGCATCATGAATAATCGACGCTTGAACCGGCGTACCGCCGCCTGAATTAATATCTAAAATAACACCTTTCGATTCTGTGTCCTTGAATGCATTAACCAACAAAGGAACGACATTTTGCGCTGAAAAATCATCATCCGGACCAATCATGCCTTGTAATCGAACCATAGAGACATAATCTTTGCCTTCACCTTCTGAAAGATTGTTGGGAGTACTTTCAGAAAACACCACAAATAAAATTAAAACGATCACCAAAAGTCCGATGAAGAATCGAATATTCTTCCAGCGTTTTTCGGAACGTTTTTCTTGAATCAAATCCTTGACCAGTAATTGAGTCAAATTTTCAGATTCTTCTGACATATACATAACCTATATTAATCGAAAGAAAGGTTGCTATAATTAGTCGGTGTCGCGAAATAAAAAATCTGTCATGCCAGCATGCTTTTAGCTGGCATGACATGGCTTTTATTCGTGAAACCCTTACTACATCGCAAGGAACAATTCGCATGCGAGCTGCACACTGTACACTGCTAAGCCTTCTCTTCGCAAGTGTTTCGCATGGCGCGCCAATCTTCAATTTAACCCCCGGTGTCACTCCCATCAGTCATGATATTTATGATTTGCACATGACTATTTTTTGGGTGTGTGTCGCTATCGGATTAGTTGTTTTTAGTGTGATGGGTTATGCCATTTTTAAGCATCGCAAAAGCAAAGGATTCAAAGTAGCTAAATTTCATGAGCATTTAGGGTTAGAAATCACTTGGACTATTGTGCCTGTCATCATTTTAACGCTGATGGCGATACCGGCAACCCAAGTGTTGTCGCATATTCGTAATACAGAAAAATCAGATATTACTATCAAAATCACTGGATTTCAGTGGAAATGGCGATATGAATATGTGGATCAAGGCATTAATTTTTTTAGTAATATCACAACGCCTCAAGATGAAATTCACAATAAAATCCCAAAAACCGCAGATTATTTGAGAACCGTTGATCATCCCTTAGTGGTTCCCATTCACAAAAAAATTCGTTTTCTCATCACTTCCAATGATGTCATTCATTCTTGGTGGGTACGAGATTTGGGAACCAAACAAGATGCGATCCCGGGTTATATTCACGAATCGTGGGCACGTATTAATCGACCCGGCATTTATCACGGTCAATGCGCTGAATTGTGCGGAATAAATCACGCCTATATGCCAATTGTTGTCATTGCAATGGCGGAAAAAGATTTTGACAATTGGATACTTCAACAAAAAGGATTGGCACCGGTGCCAACCCTGCCAGTTGCAACACCAGGACAGCCGCAAGCGGTTGCGACGCCACCAAAACCCATGACACCCGATGAACAAATGGCGAAAGGTAAACAGGTCTTTGAAGGAACATGTGCTGCATGCCATCAAGTGACGGGCGAAGGCCTGCCGCCGACGTATCCTGCATTAAAAGGAAGTAAGATCGCCACAGGCCCCGTGGCAGATCATTTACACATCGTATTATTCGGTAAACCTGGGACCGCGATGCAATCGTTTAAAGATCAGTTTAGTGACGAAGAATTAGCTGCGGTCATTACTTATGAAAGAAATTCGTGGGGGAATAAGGGGGAGGCGGTGACGGTGCAAGAGGTGACTGATGCGAAGTCAAAGACTTCATCTTAACATTGGGTGTCATTCCCGCGCAGGCGGGAATCCATTATGAATAGATTCCCGCCTGCGCGGGAATGACAAGAAATAGGAGAAGTATGTTACCCCGAATCTCTCGCTGGCTCTTCACCACCAATCACAAAGACATTGGCACCTTATATTTAATATTAAGCGGCACGATGTTTTTCATCGGTGGCATACTCGCGATGCTCATCCGTTTAGAATTATTTCATCCTGGCTTAAGTTATTTTCAACCTGAATTTTACAATCAATTGGTAACCATGCATGGTTTAATCATGATTTTTGGCGCCATCATGCCCGCGTTTATAGGTCTTGCCAATTGGATGATCCCTCTCATGATTGGCTCGCCAGATATGGCGCTGCCACGGCTCAATAATTGGAGTTTTTGGATCTTACCTTTTGCTTTTACCATTATGCTAAGTACATTCTTTTTGGGTGGAGGCGGACCTAATTTTGGTTGGACGATGTACGCACCATTGTCGACAACTTTTGGTCCGCCTAGCACCGATTTTTTAATTGTCGCGATTCATCTTTTGGGGATCTCATCGATTTTGGGTGGGATTAATATCATTGTCACCATTTTAAATATGCGCGAACCCGGGATAACATTGATGAAAATGCCATTATTTGTTTGGTCATGGTTAATTACCGCATTTTTATTAATTCTCGCGATGCCGGTGTTGGCAGGTGTTGTCACAATGATGCTATTTGATCGACATTTTGGAACCAGTTTTTTTAATGCCGCGGGTGGCGGCGATCCCATTATGTATCAACATTTATTTTGGTTCTTTGGTCACCCTGAAGTTTACATCATGATTTTGCCGGGTTTTGGCATTATTTCTGAAATTATTCCAACGTTCAGTCGAAAAAAATTATTTGGTTATACTTTTATGGTGGCAGCACTTGCATCCATTGCTTTTCTTTCTTTTATCGTATGGGCGCATCACATGTTTACGACGGGGATTAGCCTACCCACACAAATATTTTTTATGTATACCACGATGCTTATCGCAGTCCCGACAGGCATTAAAGTATTTAATTGGGTCGGCACGATGTTTAAAGGTTCCCTCACTTTCGAAACACCGATGTTGTTTGCCGTCGCCTTCGTGTGTTTGTTTACGATTGGTGGTTTTTCAGGATTAATGCTTGCCATTGTACCTGCCGATTATCAATATCAAGATACTTATTTTGTCGTGGCGCATTTTCATTATGTATTAGTGACTGGTGCACTTTTTACGATTATTGCCGGCGTTTATTATTGGCTACCCAAATGGACTGGGCATTATTACAATGAAACGCTGGGCAAAATCCACTTTTGGTTAACCGTCATCGCGGTCAACATTACCTTTTTCCCCATGCATTTTTTAGGACTCGCAGGGATGCCGAGACGCATTCCCGATTATGCCCTGCAATATAGCAGTTTTAATGAAATCGCAACGATCGGCGCTTTTATTTTAGGTGCCGCCCAATTTATTTTTTTATATAACATTATTTCCACGATTCGGGGTGGCGTTACCGCATCCTCTCGCGTGTGGGAAGGTGCGGAAGGTTTAGAATGGACCGTCCCCTCACCCGCGCCCTATCACACTTTTGCCGAGGAAGTGTCATGACAACCAAACCTTATTTTTTACCAAAACCGAGTCATTGGCCGTTATTAGGATCGCTAGGATTATTTTGCTTCGTGCTCGGCATCATTAATATTATTCATCAAAATTGGTACGGACATTATTTGTTTATGAGTGGCGCGCTGCTACTCGCCTATACTATGTATGGTTGGTTTAGCACTGTCATTGATGAAAGTTTACACGGATTGCACAATCCCAAAATGGATCGTACTTATCGGTTTGGAATGATCTGGTTTATCACGTCGGAAGTGGCTTTGTTCGGGATTTTTTTCTTCGCATTATTTTATATTCGATTATATGCAGTGCCTGAACTTGGTGAAAACACGATTTTGTGGCCGCAATTTAAAGCAACCTGGCCTTTATTAAAAAACCCAAATCCGACCGCTTTCCCAGGCCCGCACGAAGTGATGTCAGCATTCGGATTACCAGCGCTTAATACTTTGATCTTATTAAGTAGTGCACTCACCGTAACGGTCGCGCATTGGGGTTTGCAAACCAATCAAAGAATTATCCTTAACGTTTTTTTATCGATCACCATTCTTTTGGGACTTATTTTTTTAAGCCTGCAAGCCTATGAATATACGGAAGCTTATACACAATTCAACTTGACTTTATATAGCGGTATTTACGGGTCAACATTTTTCATGTTAACCGGTTTTCATGCGGCGCACGTGATGATAGGACTCACGATGCTCTCCGTTATTTTGATTCGATGTCTGAAAGGCCATTTTTTACCACATCATGATTTTGGTTTTGAAGCCGTCTCATGGTATTGGCATTTTGTGGATGTCATTTGGTTATTTTTGTTTATTTTTGTTTATTGGTTATAATGAACCGCAATAAAATTCTTCTAAAAGGATAAAAAAATGCCTTGGTTAATTAATGCGGCTCAACTCGACAAATTTCGCAAAAGCCAAAAAAATTTAGTGATTCTTGACGCCAGTTTTCATTTAGATGAAACGCGTAATGCGAAACAAGAATTTATAGAAAAACATATTGTAGACGCGCAATTTTTCGATATTACCGAATTTTGTGATGCGGGAAGTGCGATTCCTTCCATGTTAATGCAAGACGAAAAAATTATTAGCGAAAAACTAGGCAATTTAGGCATTCGGAATGATTTTAAAATTATTATTTATGACAATAGTGAGCTGCATAGTTCGGCGCGCGCGCTATGGATGTTTAAAATGTTTGGGCACAATCCTCATCAACTTTACATTTTAGACGGTGGTTTTAAAGCGTATGAAAGTGCAGGTTTTAAAACAGAATCGGGTAACAAAAACGTGGGGGCGAAAGTTTATAAAGCAGAATGGAAATCTCAATTTTTACGAACATTGACTGATGTAAAAAACAATTTAAAAAATCCAACTCAGCAAATTGTGGATGTACGTCACCCCGTGCGTTATGCGGGCGGGAAAGAAACTCGCGCGGGACTTCGATCAGGACATATTCCTGGCAGTGTTTGTTTGCCATATTTTATTTTGTTTGAAAAAGATGGAACATTTCTACCGCAAGATAAAATTCGAAAAAAACTTTCCGATTTAAACCTTGATCCTTCTTTACCTATGTTAATTACCTGTGGATCTGGCATTACTGCGCCTATTTTAGATTTTCTATTAGATATCATGAATTATGATGCGCATGGTGTTTATGATGGTGCATGGGCAGAATATGGTACTGAAACACTATTTCCAGGAGAAACAAGTCTGACAGAACGCCCTATCGAGACTTGTGTGGATAATTAATCCAAATAATATTATTTTGCAGCAATTCCCTCTAAGAACACCCCATCGCGAAAAGTTAGCGGGAACAGCTGAATATTTTGATAGTTTTAAATAAATAAATGTACATTTATTTAACTCTTGTATATAATTTGCATAACTTAGAAATCTTTGAGAAATCGTTATGCATAGAAAACCTCCTGATTTTAGCTTAAGCGTAGAAGTAGACATATCCAACTTAGGCGAAAGCTTTTATCGTGCAGCCATTCTGTATTTAAAATCCGGAATAGATGATCCTGACAAATTACGACATGCGATATCATTGCTTCGAAGTTCAGCTGAGAATCATGGAAATCCCAATGCCGCCAATGAGTTAGGTGATATTTATAAAAGTGGTTCTCATGGGATCCCTCAAGATTATAAAGAAGCATTTCACTGGTATCAAATTTCCGCAAATAAAAATAATGCGGTAAGCCAAGCCAATCTCGGTTATCTTCTTCAAGAAGGATTAGGTGTAACGCAAAATATGCCGGAGGCTATACGTTACTATCGTTTATCGGCAGAACAGAGAAATCCATATGGTCTCTTTAGTCTCGCCTGTTGTTATCGTAATGGTGAAGGCGTCCAAAAAGATGATAAAGAAGCCGCGCGGCTTTATCAATTATCAGCAGATCAAAAATTTTCGCCATCCGAATACAATTTAGGCATCATGTACCGAGATGGAAGAGGTGTTCCGCAAGATAATAAAAAAGCATTTTATTGGGTAGAACGAGCAGCTAATCAAAATTTCGCAGGTGCACAATTTGCGCTTGGCGCAAATTTTGAAACGGGTCAATTGGTCCCGATAGATGAAAAAAAAGCCCTCTATTGGTATCGAAAAGCTGCCCTGCAAAATCATGCAGAGGCACAATATAATTTAGGTTTAAGTTATAAAAATGGTCTCGGGGTAGAAAAGGATGCTAAAGAAGCAAAATATTGGCTTGAACTCGCCGCTGGTCAGGATTTCCCTTTAGCACAATACAGTTTGGGATTACTATATTCCAAGGGAGCAGAAGAGATACCAACGGATTATGGAAGAGCATTCAATCTTTTTCAGTTAGCCGCAAAACAAGATCACCAGGAAGCGCAATACTTGGTAGCTTGCATGTATTTGGATGGCAAAGGCACAAGTCTTAATTTACGCAAAGGCTTTCAATGGATGAAACTCGCAGCAGAGAACAAATATGCTCCGGCAGAATTACAATTAGGTTTCCTATATCTTAATGGAGAAGCCACGCCTCCTGATCCAGCAATTGCTTTTTCTTGGTTTATGAAAGCCGCTAAACATAAAGAAAGTAAAGCTTTTATTCAACTAGGCATTATGTATGAAAAAGGCGTGGGCGTTCCGCAAGATTATAATAAAGCACTACAATACTTTTTACAGGGAACAAAAAAAGAATCTCCTGATTTATTAATAGCGCTTCTTTTAGAAAAATCTGAGTTTATAACAGATATTTTACCCGCCCTGCAATTCCTAATAAAAACTGCAAATATTGAAGCTATGCAAGCGTTACTAACAAAACCCATCAAATTATCAGAATTTAATAAATCATTACTACTTTCTTATGCGATAGAACAAAAACAATATAAATGTACGCGGATATTATTAGAAAACAAAGCAACGACTGCGATCGTCAATAATAAAACACCCCTTCAAGCCGCATTAAAACTCAATGAAATAAAGTTTATCGAGTTGTTATTAGCACACAAAGCCGTCCCCATAGAAAAAGACATGAAATCCTTTGCCGCATTCGTGCAAACAAACTTATCGCTAATCATAGAGAAAGAAAAATTTCAATTCCTTGATGTTCTTCCAACAACTCATCTCTCTTCTTTTAAGAAAAAATTAAAACGCGAGGATTTGCTGGCTTTATCAAAAAAGACTAAGAGCGAAAATGCAATGAGAAAATTACTGCGAGAAAAAAAAGAACTTTCGCTTAACATATTACAAATTGCGATACTTCATGGTAAAGAAAAGCTCGTTGAAACGTTACTGAAAAAAGGTATTCCTATTAACGAACCAAACAACGATTGGAGTCCAAGTAAATTAGCAAGTTTAATGAAACTTGATATCGAGAAATTATTATCGCCAAAAAAACTTGAAAAAGATGACAAACAGGTAGAAAACACTCAAAAAAAATCTAAGAAAAAAAATAAAAATAAAAAAGCCAAAACGCTTACCACACCCACCGTTTCAATCGACAAAATGGAAATAGAGGAAGAAGAAAAAACAACACCAGAAACCATTACTATTGATACACCAGTCGAAATACCTGAAGTAGAGAAAACCACCGCGACTATCGATATTTCAATTGAGACGCCTGAAATAAAAAATGAGGAAAAGTCTATTTCCTCAGAAGAAAAAATTACGCCCGCAATGGATCAACAAATTATTCCGAAGAGTACCACCGCTTCATTACTCAAAACCTCTTTGAAATCAAAATTAAAACCAACTGCCAAACCTTTTGAATCAAAACTTTTTAGCAAACCAGTTCTCCAATCAAGAATGTTAGATGATTCTAAAAGTGTAACAATAAAAGATATGCTCTCTGATCATGGATACCAAACCATGATTTTTGATTTAATGACTGAAGATAAGAATCGTAATCAATGTCACAAATTTAGACTCGTCGGCGCGACTTATAATTTATTAGATCGTTGTTTTTCTAAAGAAGACAATAAGGGAAAATTTTCAAATAATCAAGAGAACAAATCAGAAAATTTTAGCGAATATTGGACTCGAAAAAATAAACAAGCGATGACTAAAATATTCGAAATCTTAGAAAAAAATTCTGTTGATTTTATGTTTTTACAAGAAATTGACTTTGTAAATCCCAACCACAAATTTAAATTTTCTTCGGAAGAACAATCGAAAATTTATAATTTTGGAACAGATTTTATAGAAAAATTAGCATTGAAGGGTTATGACATACTTATTAGCACATCTTCTCAAACTGACATTCAACCGATGGCTACTATTTATCGAGTTTCTACATTTAAATTTATCAATCCAGAATGTTGTTATGGCACGTTATCCGATAGCAACGGATATAATCGCGCCTGGGTTACTCTGTTGCAACATAAATCTTCAGGTCAATTCGTTTCTTTAATGAATCTTCATCTCAGTTATGCTGATTCATATTTCAATTCCATCATTGATTTAATGAAATCAAATTCCAAGAAAAATGTGATGACTATTGCTGGCGGCGATACGAATCATACGCCAGAGGATATACCCGGCTTAGTATCGGTGAATCCTAAATTTGGCGTCACCAATATTCAAATGTCAGACAACAAACTATCAACGAAAGATGAAAAAGGTCGTGATAAATGTTATGACGGGTATTTTATAGGACCGCCTCAGGATGGAATAATAGGATTTCAATTTGGTGATTGCGAAGTTTTTCAGAAAAATGAAAAGGATGTGATTCAATCAAAAATTATAACCGGCGGTGGTCACGCCATGCGATTCACCAAAAAAGGAGAGCCATTTAATGACAATCAAAGCGCTCCGTCTACTGATCACACAACCGTTGTCACGCGGCGACCTGTTCGTGGGATCCAGAGTTGACGTATCCGCCTGTCAGTATAAGGTGTTTTAGGGGTTGGTGACGTATTATTTTACTGTACACTAATTTGACTTTTGTATACAATCTGTTGAATATTTTTACCAACCTAAACAGATAACACTTATGCTCAAAAAAAAATCAATGCCGTTCACGCCTCAAAAAGCATACGATTTAGCAATTTCCCGAATGGATATGAAACCCACAGAACTAGAAAAAAAAGAAATCGTGAAATTACTTAGTTTTTCAGCAGGAGAAGGCTACGCCCCCGCCCAAGTGTGCTTAGGGCAATTGTATCATGCAGGAAGCATGAATGTTCCAAAAGATCTTAAAAAAGCCGCGTATTGGTTCAAATTAGCCGCAGGACAAAACAATTACTCAGCAACGACTTTCTTAGCCATCATGTACGAACGCGGAACTGGAGTAGACAAGGATTCTAAAAAAGCAATGGAATTACATCTTCCCTTTGCAATAATAGGAGTCCCAGAATCGCAATACTTTGTGGGAAATTATTATTATTTCGGGAAGGGTATTGTTAAAGACTTTAAGAAAGCTGAAAAATGGTATCTTCCCGCTGCCAATCGAAATCATACATTAGCGCAAACCAATTTAGGCTTTATATATTTATCTGGAGAAAATGGAATTACTCAAGATTATGAAAAAGCGCATCATTGGTTGCAGTTATCAGGAAAAAAAAATGCAGCATCGCAAGCGTATTTAGCCTCGATGCATTTTAATGGCAACGGCATACCAAAAGATGAGAAAGAATCATTCCGTTTAGCAGAATTAAGCGCAAATCAAAATTGTCCTGAAGGGCTACGCATGTTGGGATTTTTATATACCAATGGGTTTGGCACCAAACAAAACCTTAAAAAAGGTGTGCATTATTTACTTTTAGCAGTTAAGAAAAATGCGCAAAATTCGTTAGAATTTTTAACTCAGTTAATCATCGTTAAAAAATATGATATTTTAAAAGATGATATGCTACCTTCCTTACATTTTTTTATAGAAACTGCAAATGTTGAAGCAATTAAATCAATATTTCAACATCCAGACATTTTACCGGAAAGTAAAAAATTAGGATTGATTGCTTTTGCTATTGAAAGACGGCAATATGAAATCATCAAAATTTTATTAGAAAGCAAAGTAAACCCTAATGAGGTCGTCAACAATAGAAGTCTTTTGCAATTCGCATTAGAACAAAAAGATCTAAAATCTATTGAATTATTAATCGAACATAAAGCAGTTCCGAGAGAAATCGAATTAGAATCTTTCACCTCTTTTGTTCAAAATAATCTTATTGCTTTAATGGCACTTGAAAAAATAAATCTTTTAGAAGTGATTCCTTCAGAAAATCTAGCGTTGATAAAAAATGAAATAAATAGCAAAAATTTAATTGCCTTCGCAGAAAAAAAATTACGCGCGACGGAAATGAAAAAATTATTAGGAACAAAAAATCAAGTTTCTTTAAATATTTTACAAATTGCAGTACTTTGTGAAAAACCAAAAATTATTGAAATGTTATTAAAAAAAGATATCTCTCCAAACGAACCTAACAATAAATGGAGTCCAGCAAAATTAGATCGCGCCCTCAAATTTTATCACCTCACAAAAAAACCGGCGGAAGACAAAGAAGAAGAGGATTTACCTATAAAATTATCACTTATCCAAAAAGAATTTACCGCAAAACATCAGGACGTAGATAACAAAATTAAAGACTTGCAAAAGTCTTATCAAAAACTCGAGTTTTCACATCTAAAAAAACTTTCCACAAACTATAAAGATAACAAATTTATTCAACAATACTCGAAACAATTATCGGACTTTAAAATTTTAAACGATAAAGCAAAACCTATTCAAAAAGATATTGAAAGTATTAAAAAATTATTGTCAAAGCTTGATGGAATGCTAAAAAAAATAGAACTAGATAATGTAGCAATCACGCCAAAGACAAAAAATGCCAAGCAAAAAAATAAAAATTCGAAAACAGCTTCTGCACATGGAAAGACTACACCACCCTTAGAATCTAAAAAATCGGAAACGCTTTCAGAAACTCCAGTTGAAACGAAGCTTGATCATGGCGTCGAAGATTGGGTAGAAGAAAAACCAGCGAAACCCGTCAAGGTTTTCAAACAACCCTCCATTAAAATGGTAACTCCTTTAAAACAACCTTTTGAAAATATTGTCGTTTCAAACAGAGAACCAGAACCTATTAAAACCATCGTTGCGAAAGATCCGGAACCCGCTAAAATCATTACAGTTCCTAAACCCGTACCTGCTTCAAAAAAACAAGTTAAAACTGAAAAACCTAAAAATACTCGACGCGGGAAACCGCCTTCAAAAAATGTAGGCCGCAAAAAAAGAGAACGTGAAAAAGATCGCGACATGAATAAACGAAAATTTACTTATGTCCCAGTCAGTTCAACTAAATTACAACCACTAGAACCTATTAAACCTAAAGAAATATTACAAAACCCTGCTCGCATCAGCAACAGAGATTCATTCATCGAAGATTTGAAACTTAAACCAATAAAAGTGAACCCGGAATATATCGACAATTTACAACCGATTGATACCACACAACCCACTTATGTTTCACCATTAAAAGATATATCTCAATCGTCACTATCTACCACCGCTGCATTATTCCAAGCATGTTTAAGCTTACAGCCATCAGAAGTCGTAAAACCAAGATTAGAACCTGAAAAAGTACGCTGTGAGTCAAAATTTTTTAGTAAAACAAGCTTACTGCCCACACCGCCTAAAAACATAACACTAGAAGATGCACTTTCTGATCACGGAATCCAAACGATGTCGTTTGATTTATATTTGGATGTTTATGGTTATCAACAACAACATATATTTCAATTAATGGGCGCGACAAATAATATGATGGATTCTGGTTTTTCTAAAGCTGAAAATAACGGAAGATTTGCAAATAACCCATGGGATAAATCCGAGAATTTTCAAGAATATTTGATTCGAAAAAAGAAACAAATCAATAAAATACTCGATTTATTAGAAAAAAAATCGATTGATTTTATGTTTTTACAGGAAATTGATTTTTTAAATCCATATCACAAATCTAAATTTTCTACTAAAGAACATGAGACAGCACTGATGAAGTTAAAAAAAGAATTCTTACAAGCATTATATGCGAAAGGTTACAATATCAACATCAGTACGATAGCAGATTCCAGAAATCAACCAATGGCCACGATTTATAGCACCGCTACATTTACTAGTTCGAATAAACCATATGGAATTCTGGGAGATAGCAAAGATTGTTATCGTGGTTGGAACACTGTCCTACAACACAAAGCATCTCAACAATTTGTCTCTTTAATCAATCTTCATCTCAGTTATACCGATTCTTATTTTGATTCAATCATTCATTTAATGAAGTTAAATTCCGATAGAGATATTGTTACTATTGCTGGCGGCGATACTAATCAAACGTCGAAGGACATTAAAGGTTTAATATCCATGAATCCTATTTTTGGCGTGACAAATATTCAAATGTTAAACGATAAATTATCCACGGTAGATGAAAAAGGTCGCGATAAATGTTATGACGGATTTTTTTTGGCAGCGCCTATCAATGGAATGATGGGGTTTCAACTCAATGACTGCGAAGTGTTTTGTAAAAATGAAAATGGCGTCATTTCTTTAAAAACTATCCCACTAGCGCTTCAAGCTTATCGATTCACAAAAAATGGGGAATCGTTTTTTGAAAGCTTCGCCGGTCCTACGCAAACCTATGTACAGCCTAAAACAAGATCGTTTTATTTTTAATGAAAAAAAATTTAACATAAAGCCTTATTTGCTAAACTTAATATATTCTTTTAAGATGAATGAACCGAGTTCGCAAAAGGATATGTTATGGCCAAAGCAATGTTTGCCGCAGGATGTTTTTGGGGAGTCGAAGAATTTTTTCGTCAATTGAATGGCATTATCAATACACGTGTCGGTTATGCGGGAGGCCACACGAAAAATCCCACCTATAAAGAAGTTTGCAAAGATACCACCGGTCATGCAGAAACTGTAGAAATTGAATTTGATCCTTCTGTTATTTCATATGAAGCGCTCGTGCAATTTTTTTTCGATCACCATAATCCCACGACTAAAAATCGCCAAGGCCCTGATATCGGTAGTCAATATCGCTCAATTATTTTTTATTATTCAAAAGAAGAAGAAAAAAGCGCTCATAAAATAAAAACTAAACTAGAAAAATCCAAAAAATATCGCCACCCCATTGTGACAGAAATTATTCCTGCCACGGAATTTTATCCCGCGGAAGATTATCATCAGCGGTATTTGCAAAAACGAAATATTTCGCATTGTAGTAATTAGCTTCACTGTCATGCCTTTAGCCGTCGTCCCGCGGCAAGTCCTAAGGGATCCAGAGCAGCTTAATCATTGCCACTGGATCCCGCGAATAAATCGCGGGACGACGGTTGTGTAGATACCTATGATGCTTTTAGCTGGCATGACAGCGCTACGTCCTCAACGCCTCAATCGGATCCAACTCGGAGGCATGATACGCAGGATAAAATCCAAAAAAAATGCCGACTGCAACAGATACACTAAATCCAATCACCGGCGGTAGTAAAAAAAACATAAATTCCCAATGCCACATTTTCGCCATGATGTAAGCGATCGTAACACCAATGATTATTCCTAAAATCCCTCCAAAAACCGACAATATTACTGCTTCAAGCAAAAATAATAATTGAATATCTCGCGGTTTTGCGCCTACACTTAAGCGAATACCAATTTCGCGCCTTCTTAATACGACTGATACTAACATGATATTCATCACGCCAATCCCACCGACGATTAATGAAATACTGCCAATTAACCCTAAAAAAATTGTAAAAATTTGACTTTGTTTCGCCATACGCGCAATTAATTCTTTTGCACTACGAAAAAATAAATTTTTATTCGGTACAAATTGACGAATATATTGTGAAATTTTGTCTTCGACCAATGCAATGTTCGCATCGGGTTTAAGGCGAATGATAATGTTATTAATCGTCGAATATTGACTTAACACCATCGAAGTTTGAATGGGAATCATGACAACATGATCAATGTTCGCATAGACGAAACTACTTTCTTGCCATGGCTTTGCAACGCCAATAATCGTAAAAATATTTTTTCCAATTTGTATTTGCTGACCAATCGCACTTTTCAAAGTATACGATTGAATTTTTTCATTAACGTCATTTCCAATGACGCAAAAAAAAGCATAGCCATCTAAATCAGAAATAAATCGCCCTACAACATCAACATGTATTATTTCAGCGAAACTTTCTGTGACACCCAGCACCGTTTCATTAAGCTCATGCCCGTCAAACTGCATAGGACTAAATAATTGCGTATAAGCTGCTGAATTAACAATATCATTACTTGCTTTCGAAATATTTATTGCTTGCGAAAAAGTTAAATTCATTTCGTTATTATGTTCTGCATTATCATTATTGGTGACAGAGACTGCTAATAAATCCGTTCCTAGCACTTTAAATTGTTTTAACGCTTCGTTTGTCGCCAATTGTCCGCCGAGAACCATGGCAACGACAGAAGCCGTTCCCACTAGTATTCCTAATAATGCTAACGTCGAACGCAGCTTCGTCGTTCGTAAATGCAGAAAACCTTCTCGCACATGATGAAGAAATTTCACAATATCAACTTCCAAAATGAAATGAGGTATTTTACACTGTTTAAGGTTTAAGATATTAATGTTAAGAAATGGAGTTTCAATATGCTAGATAATAACATCGATGTAGAAAAAGACGATTTAAAACCCACCCCTCCTTACCACCGCCGACCCAGACAACAATCCAAAGTGATGCCAGAATTAAAATCCGTAGGCGTCGATTTAGGATTTTTTAAACATGCAAAACCTTATCAGTTAGCCGCAGTCTCTGGCGGTGTTGCATCATTGTTATCACTGACTTATTACCTAGTTCCTGCAGTGGCAATGGGATTATGGGCAGCTGCATTGCCAACCATCGTGATTGGAGGAGGCGCTGCAGGCTTAGCCGCTGGCGGTAAAGTAGCGTGGGAAGAAATACAAAAATGCAGGAAAAATCATGGGTATAAGAGTCCGTCGCCTTAGTATAACACCCTCCGTTGTTGCACAAACTCGCCCCCTCACCCGCCACGCTGCGCGTGTCGACCTCTCCCACAAGGGGAGAGGTTAATTTTTGCACCTCTCCCCTTGTGGGAGAGGTCGACGCACGTGCTTTTCGTGCGGCGGGTGAGGGGGGTGATATAAACGACAGCTAAATCACCACCCTATCCCCCACCTTCAAACTCGACTCAATCACAACCGAACTTGCTGTGGTGAGTCCAGTCTTCACAGGCATCTCCATAATCTTTTCACCTTTTTTTATTTTCACATAAGACATATTATTTTTAGAAAAAATAGCAGTGAGCGGAAGTGTAATGACAGGAGGCGTTTCAATACTAATATCCACTTTCGCGCTCATGCCGATATGAATATTGGCGCGCGCATCGGGAATTAAATCAGGAACCAAAATTTCAACGGGAAAAACCGGTAATCCGCCTCCCGATGATTGTGCTTGATGATCGATGTTTGCAATTTTACCTTGCAAAATATATTTCGGAAAAGCGCTACCAGTCACAATGACATCTTGCCCTACTTTTAATTGATTCACATTGAATTCATTGACATTGATATGAATAACAAATCCAGAAATATCACCGATCATCGCGAGCATATCGCCTTTTTTTACTTCATTTCCTATTAATATTTTTTTCTGAACATTTTCTGAAGCTTCATTTTTCATGGGTACCAGCACCACACCTTTCGATGGTGCAAGAATACGAATTTTTTGCGAACCATCTTCTGCATGCAATATCTGATTAATTTTATCAATATCCTCAATTGTTAATGAATAAAAATTAAATCCTTTCACATCTAATTGTTTGATAAGCGTCGTCAGTGTATTTTCAGATTCAACCATTGAAAGTTGTGCGGTATAAAAATTCGTTTGTTTTGACTTAAAATCATCATCCGATATCAATTTATTTTGATATAAAAATTTCGCTTCTGTTAATTGCCCTCGATTATTATTGAACTCTGTTTTTGATTTAATATATTGCATTAAGGCAGTTTTATATTCTGATAAAAACTTTTCAGAATGGATCGTGAATAATAATTGTTGGTGGTTAACGAGATCGCCGTAATGAAAATTCATACTTTCGACAATTCCTTCTTCAGGACTCATCACAACAAATGTTTTTAATGGCTGAATAATGCCGGAATAATAAATGTGGTTTTTTAATTGGGTTTCTTTAACCGTTATGATGGTTTGTTCGTGAGATTTTTCTTGATGCGAACACGCTAATAAAAAACTAAACATCATCCCTAATATTATGCGACATCGCATATTTCACTCCCTTTTTTTGACCTCGATATCCCAAGTTTTTAAAGTATTACCAATTAATAAATCAAAATTCACCAGCGCTTTGACATAATTCATTGAAGCTTGATTCAGCGCTTCCGCACTCAATTTTAATTGTTGTAGTGCGGATTGTAACTGCAAACTATCAATCAACCCATGAGAATATTTTTGAAAACTAATTTGATATGCTTGTTCCTGTAATTGTTTTGCTTCTTCTGCGAGGAGTGACGCCCGTTTTGCACTCGCGATGCTGTTCCAACTATTAATAGTGATAGTTTCTTTATTCCATTTTTCTTGTTGTAAGGCAATTTTTGCTTCTTGTATGGCAATTTTAGCACTTTGCAATGCCATCTTTGCGACTTGATCATCCACCGGCACTGCTAAACTTAACGTTAAAGAACTGGTTTGATTAATACCATTCACCAAACTTTTTAAACCAGAATTATTATCATCATTTGATGTACCAGTACTCAAATTACCAATTAAATCTAATTGCGGGCGAGTATTATCTTTCGCTTCTTGTAAATTTCTTTGCAAAGCGCCATGAAAAGTGAGCTGATCGATTTGATATTGAATATCATTATCAATGGCTAATATTTTTGCATCATTAAGCATGGGTACGTGATATTTTTTCATAAGCCACGAAATATCAATCGATGAAAAAGTGATATTGCTATTGGGATCCAGACCAATCGCATTTAACAAAGCAAAACGTGTTTCACGCAATGTATTTTCATCATTTTCAATATTCGTTTTGGCCCTTGCGATATCTGCATCTACCGCGACTAATTCGACGCCGGCCTTTCGTCCCGACTTGATAAATAATTTCGTTTGCGTCGCGGATAATTCTGCGCGTTCCAAAGCATCTTCATCGACTTTAAGACTTTTTTCAGCCGAAATGACATCAAGATAAGCATTAATCACTGCAGTAACGGTATTTCGCAAAGTATTTTCAATATTTAATAAACTAACTTTTCTATTATCTTTTGCATTAAAGAGTGCCGTTTCTACAATAGGTTTTCCAAAACCACGAATTAATGGTTGTATCACATCCAATGAAAGAGAGGGATGGAAGTGTGCCGTTTGATTCACTGAGGACGCAAGCGTGCCCTTAGTTCCATAGGGCGTCAATAAAGTCACGGCACCATCGACGCCAGTTGAGTTTTCTGTCACATATCCATCATCTGTCACGGAAAAATTACGCATCGTCGTGGTTTTAGCTGACAAGGTATAATGTGGCTTAAATTCCCATTCCGCGAGAAATAAGGCATATTTTTGTCGTACATCATTCAATTTTGCTTGTAACACATTCGGATTTTTTCGAATGGCGAGCATAATAGCCTCGTCCATTGTCATGACATGCGAGGGAGGTGGATCCGCGAAAACGGAAAAAGTAGTTAAGAAAAAAAGCGCAGAAAAAAAAATTTGATACATGTTTTTTTTAAAAATTTTTTTAAGAATTCTCTTTCATAAAATGTCGGATTAATTGCGTTTTTTTATCATGTCTTTTCACAGCAAGTTCGATCAAATGCGTTAACAATTGCGTATACTGCTTACCTGATGCAGCCATCAGCTTGGGATACATGCTAATTTGGGTAAAACCAGGCAAAGAATTCACTTCATTAAAATAAATGCAATGGGTATGACGGTCTAATAGAAAATCAACCCGGGCCATCCCTTCACAATTCAAAATGGTAAAAATTTGTTTGGCTGTCTCCATGACTTTTTCTTTCACTTCATCCGAGATTGGTGCAGGAATAATTAATTCCGCGCCATTTTCATCTAAATATTTAGAAGCATAAGAATAAAACCCATGGGTCGCACTCGGTCTTATTTCGCCAGGAACACTTGCAAAAGGATTATTAGCATCATCCAACGATTCAAGGACGGCAACTTCAATTTCGATTGCATCGATCCCCTGCTCAATGATTATTCTCGTATCATATTGAAAAGCGAGATGGATGGCATTTTGCAAATCTTCGGGTTTATTTACTTTAGAAACGCCTACACTTGAGCCTGTATTCACGGGTTTGACAAATATCGGATAAGTGAATTCGGCAGCGATTTTCGCCATACTTTGTGCATTGTTTTGCTGCCATTCCCCTGCTCGAATAACTAAAAAATGCGGCACGTGGATGCCTGCATGTTGGACCAAACGTTTAGAAACGTCTTTATCCATTCCGATCGCAGAAGCTAGCACATTGCAGCCGACATAAGGCACATCCGCCAATTCCAGCAGCCCTTGCACTGTGCCATCCTCACACAAAGGACCGTGAATAACGGGAAAAATAACATCAAATAATCGATTGTTTCTTGTTAACAAAGAAGTGGGCGGAATCATCATTGGAGATGATTTGCCAATTAATTCGGGGTTAAACAACATTCTATCTTGATCTCGGTGCAGACGAAGCATCGGCTCTTGCGAGGTCAATTCTTGTTTAAATACGTCATCCCCTAAGAACCAACTGCCTTCTCGATCGATACCGATAGGTATCACATCAAAAAGCGCGCGATCTACATTCATGATCACATTGGTGGCAGAGACTAAAGAAACTTCATGTTCCGCAGAACGACCGCCATATAATACTGCGACACGAGTTTTTTCTTTGTTTAACAAATGACACTTCCTTTACAAAATGATAGAGGGAGGGGGCAAAACCCCCCAGACCTCGTGGATTATAGCATAATGTTAGTTTGACATAATCACGTTGTGATTATGTCGAATTCACGTTATTTATGCAACGACTCACCTTTATAATCGATATGGTGGTGTTTGGCAGGCGCAGTTTGAACGCTACCATGATCATCCGAAACTGGTGGGTTAGAAGGTGCAGTCGCACAACCCGATAACCAGAGAACCGAGCATATCAAACCTAAAACGAGTGTAAATTTTTTCATGGAACTCTCCCCAAACTTAAAAAATCGTAACGGAATTTTGAAAAAGACACTATACCTTTTTCTAAAAGTTACTGCCATGAATTATTTTATGACTGTCCTAAGTTAAGAATAGAGGGTGTTTTACGTTGCAAGTAAAGCGCAGGAGGGCGGAGCCCGACGAGCCATTGCAGAGTAAAATACCCTCTGTTCTTAACTTGGGACAGCCGTGATAGTTGAGGAATAGCAAGTTATCTCGTATGATTTAAAGAGCTCGCTAAGGATCAAGGAAATCCTATGACCAAAATTCTCGTTATTGAAGATAATAAAGATAATTTACAGTTGATGGTCTATCTTTTATCAAAGAATGGATACACGGTCGCCACCGCGATGGATGGTCAACAAGGAATTGAATGCGCCAAAAAAGAAAATCCCGATCTCATTCTTTGCGACATACAGATGCCCGTCTTGGATGGTTTCCAAGTTTTAAAAACATTACAAAAAGATGAACGCCTAAAAAAAATCCCCATCATTGCGGTCACAGCTTATGCAATGGTCGGAGACAGAGAAAAAATTCTTGGCGCAGGATTTCATGCCTATATTCCAAAACCCATTGATCCGGATTTTTTCGTGAGGGAAATCGAACAACAATTGCCAAAAACTTTGCGTTCGGAACATACGATTAAAAATGAGCCTACTTTGCCGACCTCAGAAAAAAAGAAAAACCTGACTAAAGGAAGGGCGCTCGTTGTCGATGATAATTTAGAAAATCGTGAATTATCCAAAAATCTTTTGGAAACCGCTGGATTTAAAGTAAAAACCGCTTCGAATATTCAAAAAGGTTTTGAAATACTCCAATCGAAAAAAATTTCGCTTATTTTATCCGATTTTCATATGCCTGATATGACGGGATTAGATTTTTTAAAATTAGTCCGAAAAAATCCTGAATATCAAGATATACCTTTCATTATTATCAGTGCAACAGATCCTTCGAAACAACAAATTACTGAAATGGATCAACTTAACTCAAAAGGTTTTATTCATCGTCCGATTGATCCTGCAGATTTTCTCAAAGCCATCAATAAAATTTATTACGAAAAAAGAAAAGTACTTTTAATCGAAGATAATAAAGATAATTTATATCTCATGATTTATTTGTTAACGGAACATGGTTTTTTACCTACTGTTGCGACGACGGGTGTTGAAGGTCTAGCGTGCGCGAAAAATGAAAAACCGAATCTCGTCATTTGCGATATTTTATTACCTAATCAAAGTGGTTACACGGTTGCAAACGCTATCAAAAAACTCGAATTAGATATTCCTCTACTTGCCATCACTGCTCGCGGCATGAAAGATGACATCGATAAAATTTATGAGAGTGGCTTTGATGCTTATCTAGAAAAACCGATTGATCCTGCGGCCTTCATTTATCAAGTAGAATCTTTATTATCCATTGAAACTGAATCAAAAAAGGAACTATTTTGTAATACCCGAGGAAAAGCATTTGTCATTGGCAAAATCAATGAGATGGTTAAAGTTCCTTTAACTAGCACGGGTTTTGAAGTGGTAGCCTTTAAAAACGTGGCAATGGCCCAAAAGGAAATGCAAAATACGCATCCTGATTTTATTGTCCTTGATGGAAAAGATATTGCATTTGTGCAAGTCATCAGAAGTAGAGAAGCCTGGAATCAAATTCCTATCATCGTGATTAGCGAAACAAAAATGTTATCAGAAAATCCACTGGATCAATGTTTACCCACCAATATTGAATCGGATGCATTTCTGAAAGTCGTAGAAAATACTTTTCGATTTTCTAAAATTAAGCAACGGATGAATGAATTAGAAAATATTATTCGGGAGCTTAAAGATACGTCTTCACTCGAAACCTTAATGAGATCATTACATAACTTCGTAGGTTCTCCGATTATTTTTGGCCGAAACGACCTTATTCAAATGGTGCGAGAGCTACAGCAATTGTTAAAAACCAAAATAGAAAATAGGGAACCGGTGACAAAACAAACCATTGATGAAATCCAGACTCTCTTTAATGAAATGAAAAGTGTATACTTAGTGTCCAATTCTGTCCTCATTTAGTGAGATTAAGCCCCGCCCGTCGTCCCTTAGGACTTGCCGCGAGACGACGTTTTGTGTATTTTTCGCCCAATACCATGAGTAATTGTTGAAATTAAACAATATTAATGTAGAATAATAAAACAAAAAAATGCCGACGAGGATGTACATGTTTTCTAGTTCCGATTCAAAAAAATCCCCTACTCAATATCTATCGCCCGCGACAGATGCAAAAGAATTTAATGTCAAAGTTGATGAATTAGAAAAGAAAAGCATGGGCGTTAAGAGAAAGAACTCTTTATTAATAGAAAATGAAGAGGGAAAAGAAGTCGTTTATCAAAGAGAAGATAGCCCACTCGGTGAAGGCGCCAACGGAATCGCTTACGAATTTAGCGATCTCCAAAAGTCAAAAAAAAATAAAGTCGTTAAAATTGATAAAAGAGCAAATAAATACGTTCAGCTATTTTCAGGCTTACACCAAGAATTACAATTGACCCGAGAAGATAAAGATTGTGAATATCCGTTTCTTATTGACGCACTACAACTAGAGCTCCAAAAATCGCCTCGAAAAAAAATAAGAATATCAACAATAATAGAAAATATTAGAAAAAAAAATCTATCTAAAAGTGAGATTATACGTAGTCTTAGCACTTCCATCGTCTGGACCCATGAACAAATTCGTCTCAGAGCAGAAGAAAATAAAGCGGATTGGGACCAAGAAGTTGCCATGATGCAACGCGTGTATGGAAGTACCGAAGTACTTCCAGGTGATTATAGATTATCAATGCCGTTACTTGGCAAAAAAACAGTAGCAGATGTGATTGAAGCAAAACCACGTAAATCACTATTAGAATTATTAGATTTGTTTCTCAATGTTATTCATGCTTATGAGGTATTCCATTTATTTTTGATTGCTCACATTGATCTCAAAAGTGATAACATGTTGATTGATAATGATGGCTGTATTTGGCCTTGTGATTTAGGCCAAGCGAGTGAATTCGGAAAAATTGTTCAATTTTCTAACCTTGATACGACTACACCTTCGCAGTATGCACCCGAGGAAAAAGCAGGCGTAAAGGCTGATGCAAAGCTTGATATTTATAGCTTAGGTCGACTCGGTAATGGAGCCTTTTTACATTATATGAATCATTCTCCGCAAAAATCAGACGTTAAAGACGAGAAACAATTTTATAAAGATTTTGAGAAAATTTGTGGAGAAATGAATGAATCAAAACCAGATGCTCGGGTAATTACTCTACATGCAGCCAAGAGTCGACTTCAACTATTACGAGCAAAACATTTTCCGAAGGCGCCTCCCCTCCAATTAAAATTAAATCCCATTTTTACACAAAAGAAAGCCATCCATGATGCAACAAGGCTGAATGATTGGAAAGAAGTAAAAACACTGCTCGATCAAAAATTTTCAGAAAGTTTTTTGAAACAAGTCATCGACCAACTCGTCATCTTGAAAAAATGGGATACGCTTCAAGAAATTCAATCCAGTGAATTTAAACAAAAAAACACGGTACATCCTTTATTCATTAATGCAATACTGCGAGCAATCGATGACCCACTCATTCCAGAAGATTTATTGACGTCAACGTTGCGACTTTTAGAAAAATCGAGGCAAGGGACTGACATACGACGCATCGCAGAGAAATTATATAATATCAAACGTGAATTAGGTCGTACGTTTAGTAATACCGTACTCGTCCTTGCACAAGAAAAACAATGGGAATTATTGAAATTTATTGCAATCCGAAAGCCAACTTTTAGAAGAGGATTACTTCCATCAGGCTATGCCGCTATCCATTTTGCAGTTTTGCATAAAGAACATAAAGTAATGAAAACTTTATTATTAGCAGGCGCAGAACCTAATCATCAAATGAAAGAAAATCTGCCTGCACCTATTCATGTGGCGATAGATAATAATGATGAAAAAGCTGTGCAATTACTACTAGAACATAAAGCTAATGTGCACGCTATGTATAAATCACAAAATGTTGTCAGTTACGCACATCGTCTGGCTATAGCAAAAAATGATTGGAAAATAATGAATCTCATTTTAAAGCATCTGGACACGACATTTAGTGACACTTTCGTCGATGCGATGCTTGCATCATGCAATCCCGATACCATTAATATCATTGTCAACCATCCACATGTATCAGAACCGCAATTAATAAATGCTTATCATCAAGCGGCTGTAGATAATAATTGGGATTTAGTGCGTCTATTATCAAAACATCTCGCCCATTGTAATCCACGCGACACCGATGGAATGACTCCGTTACATCTCGCGATACGCGCAAAAAAACATGATGTCGCAAAACAATTATTGAGGGACGGTGCAACTGTTGGATTCCAACTAAATGGGAAGACTCCTGCACCGATTCATATTGCGATTGATAATCAAGATGAAAAAGGGGTCAAACTTTTATTTGAGTACCCATTCGATGTTTTTAATATTAATTATTGTGATCAAAGCCTCTCTCAATATGCAGTAAACGATGCCATTAAAAATAACGATTGGAAAATTATTCTTACTATTTTAAATGAAAAACCTTTTTTACTCAGAAGTATATTAGATTGTCTTATTTCAGAAAAGAAATGGGATGTGATTGAATGTTTAACTCAACATACCTCAGGGAAAAAATTTCCTCATTTATTTGAAAAAGCAGTGTTGCCAGCCGCTCGCGCAGGAAAATGGGAATTAGTCGAATGCATCGTAAAAATTGGTATCAAACAACATATAGGAGAAGCTTTCAATCTAGCCGTTGCCGCCGACAATCCTGAAACGGTGAAAAAACTACTCCCTCATATAGATGCAAAAATCACCCCAAAACATAAAGTTCTTGATGTTGCCATCGATACAAAAAAATGGAATAGCGTACATGTTATTTTAGATAGTCTATTAAGTGAATATCCTCCGATTGAAATAATTGAACCTATCTTTAAACGAGTTAAAAAAGAAAACCCCGTTGTCATAGGAAATTTACAACATAAAATCAATGCGCTGATGATTCACTATATGAATCGAGATGATGTAAAAAGCGTAGTTAAATTGCAAAAAAAATTCGATACTATGATGGCCAAAGATACCAAGGATAAAATGACACAATGGAAAAAAAGCAATTTCTTAAAAGGACTACCTGGTTGTAGCATTGGCGGGATAATTGGTGCGATCGTTGGATTTTTCATACCCCTTCCTGGCGCCACCTTTTTTGGAATGGCAGTGGGTTTTGCGGTGGGTGGATATATAGAAAAATATATTCGAGATAATTTTATGAAAAAAAGAGAGTTCCCTATTCCTGATCAAGATCCTTCAGATGGAAAACCACCTTCCTATCCAATTAAACATTTATCATTTCCAACTAATGAGAATGAAGTAAAGCAAGATTTATCTTTCAATCGTGCTGGATGCCAGCTTGAAGCACGCTGGCATGACAAGATTACCGAGGATAAAATCAACTATCAGTTTTTACGTCAACCTATTATTGGTGCTCCCGACGAAAAGCCTTCAGAGGTGAGAGGACTCGTCCTTAGTCAATAAAATTTCTTCTGTTTCTTCGACACGTAACAGCGGCAAAGAAACAGAAAAACAACTACCAATGCCAAATTCACTTTCAAATTCAATTTTGGCGCCGAGTAAATTTGCCAACTTTTTACATAAATGCAGACCAAGCCCGGTGCCTTCCGCGAATTTTCCAGGCGTATCTAATTTCTGAAAAGCTTGGAACAATTTCTTTTTATCTTCTTTTTTAATACCAACGCCGGTATCTTTCACACTTATCACGACATAATCGATATCTTTTATTTTTTTAATATCCATCATGATATTCACATGGCCTTTTTCCGTAAATTTGATCGCATTATTAGTCAAATTAATTAAAATCTGAGCCAGGCTTCGTCGATCTGTTTTAACATAAATTTTTTCCGGTGGAAGTAAAGCCTCAAATGCAATATTTTTTGCTTTTGAGAGACCTTCAACAAATGACATGATGTGACGGATGACTTCACCACACTCCACTTCTTCGAAAGTGATTTCAATTTTTCCGGATTCAATTTTGGCAAGATCTAAAATATCATTAATCAACGATAAAAGATGTTTTGCGCTATGCTGAACCGTTTGTAATTGTTTCTTTTGATCGTGATTGATAGGACCCGGTAATTGCATAAGTAACGTACCAGAAAAACCAATAATGGCATTTAATGGCGTTCTTAATTCATGACTCATGCTTGCTAAAAAACGATCTTTAGCAAGAATTGCATTTTCTAATTCAATATTTTTAGCTTTTAATTTTGCATCCAATTCTTTTTGCACACTCATATCGCGCGCAGTCGTTGAAATACCAATCATTTCATTTTTAGCATTAGTGATGGGAGAAATGGTGGTTGATACCGGAATCACTTTTCCATTTTTCAAAGTATGATAAGTTTCCATCGCATGAATTTTTTCACCCATTTGCAGTTTATAACTTAACAAAATAAATTCTTCTTTACGTTCATCGGGATAAATAAAAGTAATGGAGTTACCTATCGCTTCTTCAGCAGAATACCCATAAATTTTTTCGGCGCCTTTATTCCAACTAAGTACTATTCCCTGCAAATTAAGCCCGATAATCGCGTCATCCGAAAATTGCATAATGGCAGACAACATGGCTTGTTGATCTTCGAATTTTTTACGATCGGTAATATCATATATAAAGGCGCTAAAAATCATTTCATCTTGAAATTGTAATGGTGTAATACTTAATTCAATAGGAAATTCATCGCCATTTCTACGAAGTGCAGTTAACTCCATTCGTTTATTTAATACAGGTCCCTCTTCTCCTGTTTTAACATAGTGACGAAGACCTTTGAGATGCTGAACACGATATTTATATGGAATAATTGTTTTCTCGAGTTGTTGCCCTAGGATTTCTGATTTGCTCCATCCAAATGTTATTTCTGCTTGTTCATTCCAATCAATGATTTGTCCTCGTTTATTAATGGCAACAAAAGCTTCTCGAGATTTATTAATGATAGTGGAAGTTTTTTCTTCCGCTTCGATTAATGATTTTTGCTTCGTTCTCATGATACCAACGAGATAAATGACGGAGGAAAGTAAAGCCGTCATTAATATGCCAAAAAGCAAACTTAATGTCGGTGTCCAACTTAAATATTCATGAATAATATTCTTGCTTGGCCACAACACTAATTTCAAAGGTAGCCCATGAAATAAAAATGTTATGGGATATGCCCATTCTTTTTGTATCAATGTCGACGAATGATTATTATAAAAATATATAATATTATCATCTCTGATAAGCTCTACGGCATATCCTTTTTCCGTACTCGCTTCACGAATTGCATTTAACATGATTTTAAGATCTAAAATAATAAATAACATACCATTGTTTTCAATTTTATAACCCACACACATGTTGTTTTGATTGGTTGGAATGAACCACATATTGCTTGTGATCTCATTATTTTTTTGAGTTTCAGCTAAACAACTATCTAATTCATTTTCTAAAGAGACTGGAACAGTCTCTGAACGCGCGACTTTTTTCACCCATTGACCGTTTTGATCTGCAATCGCAAAAACCAAAAGATTTGGTAAAGCTTGATAATAATTGGTAACATCTTTCTGCCACGTTACCAAAGGATAATTTTTCATATCCATTAATCGATCTTGCATACGATGAATGGCAGTAATAGTCGTTTGAAAATCCTCAAAAAATTCACTCTTCGTAAATTCTGATTCTCGTTCTATCGCAAATATTATTTTTTTATGTTCGTTTTTTATTAATGCTTGCCAAATTAAAATAAAAGAAATAATTCCGAAAACAAATGTACAAATAGCAAGAAATTTATTTTTATCTAAGTCTCCTTTTTGAAATTTCTGCCAATAGCATAAGAGAAGTACCGTCGAAATGATAACAAAAGCAATCGAGGTATGAACTGACATCTGCGTTAAATTACCCCAACCGTAGGCGCTTGGTATATTAATGACGTATCCAACTAAAGCAAGTAATCCCATACTGCCAATTAACAAGCTGATTGTCACTCCAATTTGCATTTTCCATGCAGAAATCAATTTTGAGGTTAACAATAATAGTGCGGACCCTATTAATAAAAGACAAAATGCTGTATTCGGGGCGGGTCGACCCGGAAATATCGTGTCGACCATAAAAGATTTAACAAATAATTCATCAATACCAAAATCGATGTAAGTCATATATTCAATAAGTGTTAAACCCCCTATGAGAATCAGGTATAAACCCACTGATTTAGAAATAAGAGGAAATTTTTCACTACATAAAATAGCAACACCGAATAGGAGCAGTCCGAGAGCGGTATTAAACTGCATGGGGGCAAAGTTCGTTGCAACTTGGATCAAATAAATATTATGCGAATACCAGCCGACAATCACCGTAGCGCCGAGAACAATCAGCACAATACTGATGAGAATTACAATCCCGTTGATTAAATTCATCCTTTATCCATGCTTTAATCTTCGATACTATTAATATAACATGCGTATTTTGAATTTTTGACAAATGTGTAGAAAATGGCATAATCGACAACTTATGAAAAAAAAATTACAAGCAATCACATTACTATTGGTTATTTTTTGCGTAACCGGTTGGGGACCTTTTTCACTTTTCTATCGCACCATTGATGTACCAATCGGTAGCAAAGAATGGGTAGAAAAAGAAATTCAACGCGTTCACTCACAAGCGAGTAATATCGATAGTAATGTTTTAAAAATGAGTCTTATTGCGTACTTAAATGCAAAACAAAAAGGATTGCCCGTCAAAAATTTATTGACGATTATTGATTACTCAAAACCTTCCAATGAGCGTAGATTGTGGGTAATTGATCTCCGAAATGCAAAGGTATTGTTCAATACATGGGTGACACACGGAAGAAATAGTGGAAAAATTAACGCTACCTCTTTCTCAAATGAGAGAGGAAGTTTAAAATCAAGTTTAGGAGTCTTCTTAACAACAAAAAGCCCTTACATAGGAAGTAACGGTTATTCGCTAAGACTCGTTGGTTTAGAAAACGGCATTAATGACAACGCGTTTCAACGTGCCATCGTTTTTCATGGTGCTTGGTATGCAAACCCCTCCGTCATTAGAAAATATGGCTGGTTGGGGCGCAGTTTTGGTTGTCCTGCGGTCAGTGAAGACATTGCACGACCTTTGATTAATACCATTAAGGATAAATCGCTAGTGTTTGTCTACTACAGCGATCGACATTGGTTAAATCATTCTACGTTTCTTAGAGCCTAAGGACGGATATTAGTATGCAAAATCATGTAAAAAACTTTATCAAAATTTTACTGCTCGCTTTTCTTTCCGATGAAGCAATGGCAGCCGAATTTCCATTATCCGGAAGCAACAGTGCACTCATCGGTAATGTACAATATACGAATGCGACAAATAGTGACACTACCACCACTATTTCACATCGCTATAATCTTGGATTAAATGCGATCGTTGCCGCGAATCCAGGTACGACAGAATCTGGCCTCGGTTCCCGACATGTCACCGTTCCGACAGCATTTCTTTTGCCCCCCACGACTCATCAAGGCATTGTGATCAACCTCCCTGAAATGCGCATGTATTATTATCCACCCGGTGGCGGTCGTGTCATGACTTATCCGATTGGTATTGGCAAAATAGGCAATACCATTCCGATTCAAAATACCACCGTCACCCGTAAAGTGGTCAATCCTACCTGGATCCCAGGTCCTGATGTTCGCAAATATAATGAAGAACAAGGCATCGAATTGCCTCGCGTAATGCCGGCAGGCCCAGATAATCCATTGGGTCCCTATGCAATTTACTTAAATATTCCATCTTTTCTTATCCACAGTACGATTTTTCCGGAAAGTATTGGTAGACGTGCAAGCTTTGGTTGCATACGCATGAATGAAAGTGACATTAAAGACTTTTACCCACTGGTCGAAGCGGGCACTAGCGTTATTATTTTAAATATGCCAAACAAAATTGGCTGGAGCGGCAATAAATTATTTCTCGAAGCACATCCCCCGCTGGACGAACACGATGGCGGATTTGACAATAATCGTGAAAACATCGTCACCGCTGTCGAAAATGCTTTACCCAAAGGCGTTGTCACCATGGTTGACTGGCAACTCATTGCCCATCTTGCCGAAGAACCCGATGGTATTCCGCATGAAATTGGCGTGCGGGTGAACTAACATGTCGTCAAGTCTAGATGCCAGCTAAAAACATGCTGGCATGACAGATTTTCTTTTCACATACGACAATTGAAACTCTTTTTTCACCGCACGCGTCACCGCTCGAATTAACCAATTATTTTTTAAATCATTCACGTGAATACATGAGTGATGCCGACTCGTTTCCCATTCAGCGTCGCTAATAATTTTTTTGGGTAAAGGATATTTTCCACTAAAGTAAGATTTATAATAAGGTCCGCGGAGGTCTTGCACGATGGTGTTATGAATAAAAGTTTTGTCTGCATGCGCAACATTCAGTTCTTCTAAAACCATATCCGCAAGTAATTCTCGTAATTTTTCTCGGTGTGCATAACTCTCTAAATAATGAGGCTCTAATTTATCTTCATAAAATGCTAACGTAGAACGTGCCGATTTTTTAAAATTTTCACATTTTTTATCGAAAGGATATTGAAATAAAGTTTCGGTATATTGTACTCGACTATTTAAAAATATCTGATCAAATGTCGAAAATCCTGCTCGATTTAACTTTAGGCCGTCATTCAATCGATATAACACATCCAACAATTGTTCGCGCTCTCGATAATAAAAAATATGATTAACGACATGCTTTTTTGCATCGTTATCTTCATAAATACGAGCATCGACTTTGGTGCACAGCTCATGATAGGTAAACCCTCTCAATTTTACTTGGTCCTTATCAATCGCAACTGCAAAACACCGATTATCTTTAATATGAAAACCGAAATTGGTGTAAGCCATGGCATCCGGATCTGCGACTAACGTTAACATCACATCAAAAGCAAAAAAATTTCCGCTAATTTTATATTCTTTTTTTAGTAATACATCACGAAAAACTTGTCGGCGAATATCTAAGCGATAACGTTTGCGCATAGCGAGTAATGCCGGCAGTTCTTTTTGAGATGAATCTTGCTCGTATTCTTCTTCTTTTTTTATTTGATATGCTGATAATCCTTCTAAAAGAACACCATCACGAGGAATATAATTTGGAATACTTTTGGTGGCGATATGCGTGACAGTTTTTTTACTTTTTTTTCGAAAAACAAATCGCGTTTTAGGTGTATCAATCCCGAGAAATTGCAAAATTTCCATCGCAAAATATTCATCTTTAGCGTGAGGCGCGAGATAATATTTTTTGCGTACTTTTTTAATTTTTGTTTTTCTCGTGAAAGGACCGAAGGATTCTCGTCCGCGATAACGAGAGTTTGATTCATCCTGCTTGAAAATCCCCCAATTTTTTTGAAGGGATTTTTTGTGGTTTTCGGGGTGTATGTTTGAAAAATCCGTTTTTCTTAACATAATTCTCCTATATGGTTGATTAAGATGATTTCCTTTGCATTTTATTTAATTTCTCCTCCAAGCTATTGAGAGTTACACTATGGTCATTCACCTGAGTAAAAATTTGTGAATGTACCATAGGTTCAGGTGCGGGCCGTTCAGATGCCGCTCTTTTTCTGCCAAAAATACAAAATAACCGACCGAGGGAACTACAAAAATTGCCTTGACTTCCTTTGCTTTCGGTAGAAGCTTTTGCTGGGGGTAAAGATGCAGCACTGATATTTCTTGGTTGTGGCTTTGATTCACCACCACCCCAACAACAAAATAAACTTTTGATCCAAGCTTTAAACCTTTCCCAAACGGATAATTCAGGCTCTGGCGATGAACTGCGACGAGAAAGAGGAGCCACTGATTTCTCTTCTTCAATTTTTTCTTTCCGTGGTGGAGTCAGTATTAAATCGATATCGTGATTTGGAAAAGTTTTCAAAAGCTCGGCATATTTTGGGCGGAAGCTTGCATATTCCATGAAAGGTTTTTTTAAAAATGCCTCGATAAAAATATTTACCGCTTTCAGTACATCGTGTGCATCGGCATTTTTGATTTCTGGTAAATCATCTAATTCAAGACCTTTAACCCCAAATTGGTAGATGAGCAATTCTTTAAAAAGTGAATCAAGCGGCGAATTCAAAAGTTTTTGTGGTAATGAATATTTTGCTTCAAGTTTATATTTACACTCTTCTTCCCATTCTTTCGTAATATTTGCTCGTTCGAGATTTAAACCTTCCCAACGTTCCGACATTGTTTTTTGAATACGACGAATTTCTTGAATAGTATTATTATTTTTATCTCGTGTCGTTTCTTGTTTATTTGAATCAATCCGAGGAGTGGGAGGAGAATCTGGCTTGACCTCAATCGCATCTCTGAGTTCCACCGCTTCCAGCTTTTGCTTTTCCGCTTTCACAAATACTCTGATGGAATTAATATAATCATTGATAAAGGATTCTTCGGTATTATATTTTTCACTTTGTAAAAAACCTTTCATCCAAGCAATCGTATGATTATATAAATCATCAATACTGATATCTTTTAAAAGATCAAATAATTCCTTATATTTTGCACCTTTTAATTTACAAAGCGTAAATAATTTTTTCTTAAACTCGTTATCTAATAATTCTTGAAAGACATGCCTTACACCTTCTTTTTCATACTGATGATGAGTCCAATAAATTTCTACATTCTGTATATACTGCGAAATTTTATTTTTTAATTGCTTATTTTTTTGATTGGTTTCCGCGGAGACTTTGACTTTAGGAAGCGTGTAATAACTCTTCGCACGATTTGGTGACTTTGTAAAATTTTTATCTTCTGACTTGGGACTCGTGGGAGGAAGAGCTCTTTCCCCTCCTAAACTCATTATATCGTAATCCAATCTTGAGGTTCTAAGTTTGGTTACTTGTTTTTTTAAAGTAGCGTTATCAACATATTGATCATCTGACACCTCTTGATTTTTTTGATCTTGCTCTCGTCCACTATTCGGCATAGAAAACCTCGTTGCAAACTTTTTATAATACAAACCTCAGTGTGTGCACAATTTATCGCAAATACAATCCCTTTTCAACCAAAAAAACAACAATCTACAAAAAAGAAACACCATTTTTTAATGGAACAATCTGCAAATGCGCCGCAATAGATTGACCGATATCCGCAAAAGTTTCGCGCTTGCCCACCGCACCAGGCGCGATATTGGGGCCAAAAGCAATAACGGGAATGTGCTCGCGAGTATGATCAGAACCTGGCCAAGTTGGATCGCAACCGTGATCGGCCGTCATCACCACTACATCGCCAGGCTGTAGTAATTTTTCCAATTCAGGAATTCTCGCATCGAATTCCTCAAGCGCTTTCGCATAACCCACCACATCGCGGCGATGACCGTATAACATATCGAAATCGACCAGATTCACAAAAACCAAGCTTCCTGGCTTTGCCACTTTTACTTCGTCCAATAAAGCATCAAACAATGCCATGTTCCCATCGGCTTTCACGGTTCGTGTAATGCCACGATGCGCATAGATATCTGCCACTTTACCAATCGCAATGACCTCTCGCCCCGCTTTCACCAATTGATCCAACAGGGTCGGCTCAGGCGGTGGAACCGAATAATCACGGCGATTACCCGTACGTTGATATTGTCCAGGCGTCCCTGTAAATGGTCTCGCAATCACTCTCCCGACATTCAGGGGATCAATGAGATCTCGCGCAATTAAACACAAATCATATAATTTTTCTAACCCAAAGCTTTTCTCATGTGCCGCAATCTGAAAAACACTATCGCCCGAAGTATAAACAATGGGTTTTCCGGTTTTTTCATGCTCTTCGCCAAGTTCAGCTATAATTTCTGTACCCGATGCATGTTTATTGCCTAACACACCTGGCAATTTACCTTTAGCCACTAAATCTTCTAATAAATCTTCCGGAAAACTAGGATATTCTGGCGGAAAATATCCCCAGTCAAATAACGCCGGCACCCCTGCAATTTCCCAATGACCGCTGGGGGTATCTTTTCCTAAACTTTTTTCTTCACAATATCCGTACTTTCCTTGAATCGGCACATCAGAAGGCAATCCAAGCGCAAATTCACCTGCGCTTAATTGCATGGCCGCATTAATTCCAAGCCGAGTAAAATGAGGTAACTGTAACGCGCCTTTTCGTACACCCTCTCGATCCGCTAAACCTTTGAAACAATATTCCGCGATGTGACCTAGGGTATTTGCACCCTGGTCACCATATTTGTAAGCGTCCCGGGTCGCACCGATCCCAAAGGAATCTAACAAAATAATAAATGCGCGCATTCATTGGCCTTGTGGTTTACAAAAAGTTTCTTTCATGAAGAAGGTTACAAAAAATCCCACGACAAATGCAACGGGCATAATAAGCATGGCGTGTAATAAATTGGTTGACGAGTAAATCGGCACGCCGTCTAATACCGTGTGATCCCATCCTAATTCCATTAACCAACCAAATAAAGGTTGGAAAATAACGCCACTTGTCATAATGGTTAGCGATACAATGCTTATCGCTGAACTCGTTAAAATCCCCGGATTTAATTCTGCAATAGCAGGATAAGTTAACACCTGGGAACTGGTGACAAAACCTATCAAGAAAAATAAGGCCATACATGCAGATAACGTCAAATTCGGCAGGTAAATAATCGCAAAAATCACTAGGAGTGAAGCAATGGCGCCCAACATCATCGGAAGTACCCGACGGCCCATCGTATCTGACAACCAACCAAAAAATGGCGCGCCAATAATAACTCCCACAAAAAATACCGTGGTTGCATAGGAGGCTTCTAAAACACTTAAATGATGTACTTCGGTTAAGTAATGGATACCCCAGATTGCGCCCAATAAAAATACGGGTAAATTTAAAAAAGCCGTATAAAGGCCACCCAGCCAATTTTGCACATTAAAAATGACGCATTTCATGCTTTCCCACAGCCCTAAATTTTTGAGGTGGAGTCGATCTTTATTTTTTTGTTCTTCTTGACCCTCTGGATAATCCTGCACAAAGTTATAAATTGCGTAGAGAATAACTAATCCAAACGTGGCATCGAGCAACATCGCATTTCGCCAGCCTACGATACCGGTTAATATCGCCATCGGGGTTTGCGCAATCAATCCGCCGAGCATTGCCATCGTGACCAATATGCCAGAAACCAAAGCCATTCTTTGCGGCGGAAACCATCGAGAAGCCAGACGAATACAGCTTAAAAAAGCAAATGCACTGGCAGAACCAATGAGTAATCTTCCGAGCGCTGCCACATAATAATTCGTGGCTGTTGCAAATATAAAAGTACCTAACGTCAAGATAAATACCGCAGAAAAGATAATTTTTTTCGTGGAAAAACGATCAATTAACATACCCGCAGGTAGTAAGAAAAAAGCATTAGCGTAAAAAAACATGGAGCCTAATTCACCGAGTTGCAGCGCGTCTAATTGAAAAGTTTGCATCAGCGCTTGATCGATCGCATTAAAAATATTAAGTTGGATAAAAGAATATAAAAATAAAAGGGAAGCAGTAAGTGTGACAATCCAACGGCGGGTTTTTGAATAATCCGTTTGAGCGTGCAGCGCGAGCATACTTTCCATGTAGCAATCCTTTTCAAATGGTCCAGTAAGGCACTTTTCTAACATAGGTTTATGGTAAACGCCAGTGGAAAGTAGGGCCTTTCGAAGGAAAAAATCAATAGAAATGATAAATTATTGATCAAATTAACGTGGGATCGTTAAATAAAATTGCTTTTTTTGGCCATTTTGTTTAAAATTGCGCAATATTTAGCAAAAAATGAGGATTTTTTTATTATGTCGCAAGCACGATATTATTCCAAAAAGGTTAATGAAAAAAGAATAAAACATTTCCTACAAAAGAAGAATTATACCCAAGCCAAAAAAACTTTTCTTTCTGATATTGAAAGTTCTACTCAACTAGAAGATATGAAAAAAATCCAATTTGGTGGGGATCCTTTCGGTATAGAAAGAAAAAAACATCAAGAACGCCTTTCTTATTTAGGAAATATTTCTGAATCACCAAAATTATATTTTAATAAAACGAAAGAAACGGCAGAAGACGCAAGCGCCTTTTTGGATGAATTTTTTAGAAAACACGCGACGAAACTCGTGAGCCAACATGAAGAACACAAAGCACAACCGGGATGCATCTCTTTTACCTCGTTACGTCTGAAGAGCCGCGGAACTAACATTTGTTTAGTCACAAAATCATGTAGCAGAATAGATGTTGATAGTGAAATTATCGATACTGTTAATACCCTTAATTCATATGGTCGTACGCATTTTGTGTGGATCCCTTACACCGATATCATCAACGATTTTTTGGCAATGGTAAATAAGGAATTAGGCATTCATATTCCAAGTATTACTAAACCATGTTCAGAAAAAGCATTACTTTCCGTCATGTTTGATCTTTTTGCAAAATATGGCGATGATATTCAGATCCGTGGAATGATAAATTGTACATTTTATCCTTTTCCCAATTCTATGGCGCCATCCACTTTTACAGAACAAACGGGCATTGATGAGTTCAAGAATTTTCAAGGCACATCGGGCATAGCTGATCAATTTTACGAAAGTGCGCAATTTAAATTAGATAAACTCGCGAAAGATTATCGCACACATGCTATAGATGCTTGTTTTTGTTGTCAAAAATATAAAGACAGCGCATTATTTATTTTATCTTGGGCGCAAGTGCATAATAAAAGGATTGCAGAAGTTGCACCTTCTGGGTTTAGCTTGCCATGTCAAGATGGATTATTCGATTTCAACACGCTGGGTCGAGAAGACAAAAGATCTTTCAATGTTGATTTTCAAGGAAGAGAAAACAATGGTCGGCAATCACCGCTCTTTTTTCAAAAAGATATGCGAGGTCTCGTCGATGTCAGAGATCTAAATCGCGGAGACTCGAAACATGCTCATGAAAAAGATGTAAGAGGTCTCATAGATATAAGAGATCTAAATCGCGGAGACTCGAAACGAAGTCATGAAAAAGATCCGACAGATTTAATAGATGTCAGAGATTTAGATTTAGCACACTACTATCGAAATATTTTACAATTAAGCCAAGCACCAGGTGCGGATCCTTATCGAATCAATCATGAAGTACGAGCGGAAGAATCTGATAAGGGACGTAAGAAAAAAAGAAAGAGTTTTTCACAAAAATCTAGCGAGCTACCTCGTTCGCAAGATGAAAATTACAAAAAACAAAAGTCCAATAATCCTTATTCAGGAAGAGTTTTTTCTCAGCCGAAAATTCCTGAAAAGACATTGCAAGAAAGACATTCTTCATCATCGCGAAGTCACGAAGAACGGGTTCGCATCAAACATTAATAGTTGATATCGCGAAATAAAGAATCTGTCATGCCAGCATGTTTTTAGCTGGCATCCAGACAGGCCCACTGGATGCCAGCTAAAAACATGCTGGCATGACATGGTTTTTTTTTCAATCGCGTTGTTAACCACCAACCCAGAAGTAGGGTGGGCAAAGCTCAAGCTAAGCCCACCGCATCATTCCTTCCCCGCCTCTTTCACAAACTCATTAATAACTTTTATCATTTTAAAAGCCCCCATCTCACCAAACCGTATGGTTAATTCATGCGTAACTTTTTCGGAAGATAGTCCAACGGCAAGATTGGTGACAACACAAAGACCCAACACTTTGAGTCCACAATGTCTTGCAATAATGACATCCGGTACCACGGACATTCCAACGACATCAGCCCCTAACATCCGATAAGCACGAATTTCTGCTGGTGTTTCAAACGAGGGGCCCAGCAATGAAATATAAATGCCTTCATGCACCATCACTTGTAAACGTTTTGCGACACTTAATAATTTTTCTCGTAAATCTCGATCATATGCATCTTCTAAGCTCACAAAACGTGGGCCTATGGATTCATCATTCGGACCTAACAATGGATTCCCTGGTTGAAAATTAAGATGATCCGTAATGGCCATGATTTCCCCAGGGCCCATTTCTGGACGTAAAGATCCCACCGCACCGGTGACAATAAGTGTTTCTGCCCCCAAGTTTTTCACAATGCGAACCAACGTACGAATGGATTCATATGATGCGCCTTCGTAAAGATGTAAACGACCCTTAAGGCATACCACCGGCACATCGTGCAAATATCCTAAAACCAACAATGACGCGTGTCCTTGCACTGCACCCGCATGAATACCTGGTAATGCTTGGTAGGGAATCGTAATGGGATTGGTTAATTGATCAGCAATTGCGCCCAACCCAGAACCCAAAATCATTCCTATTTTTGGTGTAAAACTCGGTGCGTAGCGACGAATTACATTCATAGTTTCTTGCATGGTGGTCATTGTTAAGTCCTTTAAGATAAATGAAATTTTTGGAGATGATACTACAATATTTTTGTCATTCCCACGAAGGTTGGAATCCATCCTATTTAAGGATTTATCATGCCAGCATGCTTTCCGCTTCCATCCAATCGTCATTTAGCGAAGCCGCTTGGATGGAAGCGGAAAGCATGCTGGCATGACAAGCTTAAATTTAAGCAGCAACGCCCTTTTCCAAAGAGGGTTTAGGTTTACATGACAAAAATACTTCCCCTTGAGAAAAAAATGATATATATTTCTGGCTCTAATAAAATATTTAACGAGGGGTTTGTAAGATGATTGAGCGGAGAAATGCTAATGATTCTCATTCAACAATTTTCTCAAGACTTTCTAAATGCATGAGCACCGCAAAAACGGTATTCCATTTGCTCGATGACCCACTCGTCGCGACTGAAAAAGCATTAAACATATCCGACCCCGGCTTTATGTTAGCCGCCGACAGCATGGTGGCATCGGTTTTCTTCATCGTAAGCGCCATTGAATTACAAGAAAGCATCAAGGAATTACAGGAATTAAATGAAGAATATGATGAAATAAAAGACAGGCTTGATGAAGAAACCATGGCAAGAAAAGCCCATCTCAAAAAATGCATGGATATTTGTTTCGTAAACATTGCATTGTCAGGCGGCGCCTTGATTGCAAGCACCGCTTTATTAATGGGCACCATTATGGGCGTTTCTTTTGCCGGCATAGCCTTTTTCCCGTTTGCCATCATGATGGCTATTCTCACCAAACAATGCTCAGAATATTATTTGCTAAATGACGAATTAAAACACTTACTCGCCATTCAAGATCCAACACCCGAACAATCAAAAAAAATCACTGAACTTAAAGATGAGATGTTTTATAAAAGAATGGAAATTACCGCACAGGCACTCATCACTTTTGGATTTCTTGCGTCAGTTGTCGCGGTAAGCATATTTAGTGCCGGAATGGCCCCTACTTTCTTCGTGATTGGCGGTGCGATATTCGGTCTCATCTTTAAATTACATGGTAAGTATCATGAACATGTCATGGAGAAAAAGGAGCTTGCAGAAAAGTTAGAGGCTGCTGAAGCTAAAAACACTGAATATCAAAGCAGTATAGAAACAATCACCAGCAAAAATATTCAATTAGGATGTGAAAATTCTTTCTTAGAAGAGGAAAATGCATCATTGAAGAAAGCACAGAAGGAAGCTAAAAGCTTTAATCCTCCTGGAAAAAATTCAGGGCTTCGCCGAAATTCTATGTTGAGATCGAATTCTCTGAATGATTTTGCATTACCTTCGTATCAAACTGCGTTGACTGCGAGGTAAAAAAACAACCATCGTCATTGGGAGCGCCCTAACCCCTTAAAAGCAGGGGTAAACATCGAAAATGACGATGCATTTGGCTTCATCTAAAAATGCTTTAAAACTGAGGTGATTATTTTTACAAATCTAATTGAACTTTGATGGCGCGTTCAACATCCAACATATTTTGAAAAGAGATGGACCCAACTTTTGATTTCAATCGAAGTTTGCTAACTGTTGCAATTTGATCCGCCATCGCCTTACTTATCTTTCCATCAATCTCAACATACGCTTCACATGGAAAACATTTTAATGTATTGCTTGTTATTGGTATAACTTGAACACGATTTAAAATCTTATTCGATGCATCATTACTAATAACAATTGCGGGTCTTACTTTCTGGGTTTCTCCCCCTATCGAAGGATTAAAGTCAACCCACCAAACCTCACCTCTTTGAATCATTGACATCCTTAATCACCCCTTCACTCCATTCCATTGCGGCATTCTCTCTTTCACTATCGGCCGCCATTTCACAATAAGCTTGTTCTAAATCCTGATGTAAAACATGCGGTTTTATTAAGTTCTCGATAAATTGACTAATTTTTCCTTCCCCAATAGTCGCGTATAGACCTTCATATACTTTTTCATCAATCGTAATGGTCAATTTTTTATGCATAACGCCCCCTTGATACGTATTTCATACGTATAGTATAGCCTATATATCACCCAAAAATCATCCTTAATATAAAAAAGAAAAAAGTAGCAAGCCCTGCCGCAGCCGGGATGGTAATCATCCAAGACATAAAAATATTTCGCATGACACCCAAATTTAAAGCATCAATTCCTCTCGCAAGCCCAACACCAAAAACGGCGCCGACTAATGTTTGCGTCGCAGAAACGGGAATGCCCGTACTGGTGGATGCAACCACAGTGGTTGCGGCGGCAAGCGTTGCGGCAAATGCCCGACTTGGTGTGAGTGTCGTGATCGCGCTACCGACAGTTTCAATCACTTTTCGACCATACATAAATAAACCCAATACCACCCCCAAGCACCCAAAAAGCATGATACCGCCGAGCAACATGCCATCATGCATGACTTCGCCCGTACCGACTAATCCAATAATCCCAGCGATTGGACCGACGGCAATCGCAACATCATTAGAACCATGCGCGAAAACCATTGCGCACGCAGTAAATGCCATTAACACACTAAACATTCCTTCGATATAAACATATTGCGTATGTCGATGCAGCTTAGTCCGTAAACGTAATTGGCGCATCATTAGCATACCAAAGGCCAAAACGAAAGCCGTGGTCAGAGTCACCACGCCACATTTTTGTAAAAAAGTGAGCGAAATATGAAAATGATTTAATCCTTTAATCGTCGTCATCAACGATAAAATGATTCCGACCAACGTTAAATAAACAGGAACCAAATATTTGGCCGATTTAAATGGATTTTCTGCTGCGAGAATATAACGACGAATCGAAATAAATAATAAAAAAGCAACGACGCCTGCAATGAGCGGTGAACTCACCCAACTGATTGCAATGTACCCAACGGTTTCCCAATGAATAGCATCGATACCTAACATGAGTGCACCCACCCCTACAATGGCACCCACGATGGCATTGGTAATGGATACTGGCATACCAAGAAAACTTGCAATCGTAATCCAAGTCGCGCCAGCTAATAAAACCGATAATAAGCCATAGACTAAAATGGCCGGAGGAAACCCCTCAATGTCAATTATCCCCCCACGAATTGTGTCAGAGACTTCATTTCCCCCTAAAAAAGCACCTGCAATTTCGAAAAAAATTGCAATAATTAATGCTTGTTTCACAGAAATCGCTTTCGATCCCATCGCGGTACTCATGATATTGGCAAGGTCATTCGCACCAATACCCCAGGTCATCCATAAACCTACCAAACAAGCGAGAACAATAAAAATCATTCCGTATTCCATGGTTTTATCTCATCTTGCTAATAAGGTTTGTAATTGATCGCCCACTTCGCGCGCTTGGTCGGCTAAATCGCCTGTCCACTCGATAATTTTATAAAGAAACATGACATCAATAGGCGGAAGTTTTGTTTCGATTTGAAAGAGAGCTTGGCGTAATGCTATTTCTTGCGCATCGGTTTCTTCTTCGATATGCAATAATTTTTGAATCATTCTTTCCACATGTTTTATTTCATTTCCACTAAAACCCGTTTCTAATAATTCATCCAGCTCGTGAATCGCGACGTTGGCTTGTTGGGATGCTTCAATATTTTTCTTGACGAATTCCATAAAATCGCTTGCGATTGGTTCTGGAAAAATCATTTTCCTTCCCAAAATTAATCCCGCAATATCTTTGGCTCTGCTTGCCAAGTGATCTTGCACATTTAATAAATCCAAAAGATCACTACGCGAAACTGGCATAAATAAACTTTTTGGCAAATGTAGGCGTAAATCTCGCTTCAAGCCATCTGCCTTATTTTCGAGGCGAACGATTTCTTGTTGCAATGATTCGACGGTCGCCCAATCTTTGGCGAGTACCGCTTCAAAAAAAGGCAATAATTCTTTAACACAAGCATGCACTTTCGCCATATGTTCTTCGAGCGGACGGATCGGCGAACGACCGAACATATTTAAAAAAGGGGTGGTGGGCATGATTTAATCCTTGAGCTCAGTTAAACTATGTCATGCCAGCATGTTTTTAGCTGGCATCCAAGCGGCATACAGCGAAGCTCTTTGGATGCCAGCTAAAAACATGCTGGCATGACAGGAAACCAACTACTTCACAAAAACCGGAATCACATCCAACATTCGATTCGAGAAACCCCATTCGTTGTCATACCACGACAATACTTTCACTAAATTTCCCATGACTTTGGTATGTGAAGTATCAAAAATGGAAGAAGCGGGGTTATGATTAAAATCAACCGAAACGAGAGGCTCGTCATTAATTTCTAAAATACCTTTCATTTCACCATTAGCCGCTGCTCTCATCACTTTGTTGACTTCGTCAATAGAAGTATCGCGCTTGGTTTGGAAAGTAAAATCAACAACAGAAACATTGATAGTCGGCACGCGAATAGAAAAACCATCCAATTTACCATTTAATTCAGGGATAACTAAACCAACCGCCGCAGCTGCACCGGTTTTGGTTGGAATCATGGAGTGTGCTGCCCCGCGAGCGCGTCGCAAATCACTATGATGCACATCAATCAATACTTGATCGTTAGTGAAGGAATGAATGGTATTCATCAAACCTTTTTCAATTCCGATCGTCTCGTGCAACACTTTCACCATGGGTGCTAAACAATTTGTAGTGCAAGAAGCATTGGAAATAACCGTGTCACTGGATTTTAAGGTATGTTGGTTGACACCGAATACGATGGTCGCATCAACACCTGTTGCAGGCGCTGAAATTAACACTTTTTTCGCACCCCCTTCCAAATGCGCGGATGCTTTTTCTTTGCTGGTAAAAAATCCGGTACATTCTAATACCACATCAATATTTAAATCTTTCCATGGTAATTTTTTGGGATCGCGTTCAGCAAGTACGCGAATTTTATCGCCATTTACCACAATATCATTCCCAGAAACTTGTACATCCCCTGGAAATTTTCCGTGTGTCGTATCATAACGAATAAGATGCGCATTCGTATTCACATCGCCTAAATCATTGATCGCGACAATCTGAATTTCTGGATGTTTTTTGGATTCATAATGCGCACGCAAAATATTGCGGCCAATACGACCAAAACCATTAATCGCAACACGAATCGTCATAGACTGTTCTCCTCTTTCACCTTAATTAATGACTGCGCAATTTCTATCACATGCGGAACCGTAAAGCCACAAGCTTTAAAAATATCTTTTGCAGGTGCGGACATACCAAAATGATCCAAACCAATAATTTTTCCCTTAGCGCCGACAAATTGATACCAGCTCTGACTGGATCCTGCTTCGATCGCGAGGCGCGCCGTGACATTTCTTGGCAACACACTTTCTTGATAAGCCGCATCTTGCGCCAAAAACACATCCGTCGAAGGCATGGATACTACTCGGACTTTAAGCGGCGCCAATTGTTGCGCGGCTTCCAGAGCAAGTATCACTTCCGAACCAGTTGCGATCATTATCAAATCCGGCGTACCTTCGCAATCCGATAAAATATAACCGCCACGTTGAATATGAGAAATCACATCCGTCGTGCGTTCGATAAACGGCAAATTTTGTCTAGAAAAAAGTAAGCAAGTAGCACCTTGACGCTCGATCGCTTTTTGCCAAGCGACAGCAGACTCCATCGTATCGGCAGGACGCCAGAGAGACATCTTTGGAATCAAACGCAAACTGGCAGTATGTTCCACCGGTTGATGCGTCGGCCCATCTTCACCCAAACCAATAGAATCGTGCGTATACACAAAAATCGTGCGAGCATCCATCATCGCTGCGAGTCGCAATGCATTTCGCGCATAATCGGAAAATGTTAAAAAAGTCCCGCCAAATGGCAACAAACCATTATACAATGCAATGCCATTCATGATGGCAGACATACCAAATTCGCGGACACCATAGTGAATGTATTGTCCCGCCGGATTCTCTTTTGAAAATGCTTTCACACCATCCCAGTGCGTTAAATTAGATTCGGATAAATCGGCAGAACCACCGAATAATTCCGGTAACACTTTAGTGAAATGATTGATGCAAACTTGAGACGCTTTTCGCGTTGCCATCGTTTCTTTTTTTTGCTGCAACGTATCTAACAATGTATGTACTGACTGGGTCCATTGTTCTGGCAACCGATTTTCCATACGACGTAATAATTCTCTCGCAAGATCAGGGTATTCTTTTTGATATTTGTCGAATAAATCCTGCCAATTTTTTTCGAGTTGCTGCCCTTTTTCACGGGCATTCCATTTTTTAGCAATATTTTCTGGAATCACAAAAGGCGCATGTTCCCACCGCAATTCGCGTCGAGAAGCCGCAATTTCAGCATCACCTAGTGGCGCGCCGTGCGTTTTTGCGGTGCCAACCAAATTGGGAGCGCCAAAACCGATTTTCGTTTTGCAACAAATGATGCTCGGTTTATCTTTTTGCGATTGAGATTCTAGAATCGCTTTTCGAACGGCTTCACTATCATGGCCATCCACGTTGGGTACGACATGCCAGCCATAACTTTCGAAACGTTTAGGTGTATCATCCGTAAACCACCCCCCCACATGTCCATCAATCGAAATTTCGTTATCATCATATAAAACGATTAATTTATTTAACCCAAAAGTCCCCGCGAGCGAGCACACTTCATGTGATATCCCCTCCATCAAGCAACCATCGCCTACAAAAACATATGTATAGTGATCGATAATGGGAAAACCTTCCCGATTGAATTGCGCGGCCAAATGTTTTTCGGCAAGCGCCATACCGACGGCATTGGCCAATCCCTGACCCAATGGACCCGTGGTCGTTTCGACACCGGGGGTTTCTCGAACCTCTGGGTGACCTGGGGTTTTGGAGTGCATTTGACGAAAATTCTTCAAATCGTCGATCGTGACATCATAGCCCGTCAAATGCAGCAACGCGTATTGCAACATCGATCCATGACCATTCGATAAAATAAAACGATCGCGATTCAGAAAATGAGGATTATTAGGATTGTGTTGCAAAAAGTCATTCCACAACACCTCAGCAATGTCCGCCATTCCCATGGGCATTCCAGGATGGCCCGAGTTGGCTTTTTGTACAGCGTCCATACTTAAGACACGAATTGCATTGGCAAGATCGCGACGTGATGGCATGGTTTCTCCAATAGTAAACAGAAAAATTTCGTGAATCTTACCAGAAAAATTAGTATTATGCAGGACTCTCTTTCAAAGCAGGACGGATTATGCAAAAAGAATTCTTATTTACCTCAGAATCGGTGTCGGAAGGGCATCCTGACAAGATCGCCGATCAAATTTCTGATGCTATTTTAGATGCGATTCTAGAACAAGATCCTAACGCACGGGTCGCATGTGAAACATTAGTCAAAACTGGAATGGTTTTAGTAGGCGGCGAAGTGACGACCGGTGCATGGGTCGACATTGAGCAATTAACGCGCAGCGTCGTTCGTGACATTGGATACAATAGCTCCGAAATGGGCTTTGACTGGGAATCTTGCGCGATTATGTCCGCGATTGGCAAACAATCCGTCGATATCGCACAAGGCGTCGACCGCGCAAACCGCGAAGAACAAGGGGCGGGAGATCAGGGGCTCATGTTTGGCTATGCGACAAACGAGACCTCCGTTTTAATGCCTGCGCCCATTTATTTTGCGCATGAATTAGTGAAGCGCCAAGCTGAATTGCGCAAAGAAGATGTTTTAGCTTGGCTCCGACCGGACGCAAAAAGCCAAATTACTTTTCGTTATGCCGATGGCCGCCCGGTTGGGATTCAAGCCGTTGTGCTTTCCACCCAACATCATCCTGATATCAGCCATGATAAATTAGTGGAACATGTCATTGAAGAAATTATCAAACCCATCCTTCCCGAAGAATGGATTGATAAAAACACCAAATATTATGTCAATCCAACGGGTCGTTTCGTGATTGGCGGACCTTTAGGTGATTGTGGTTTGACTGGCAGAAAAATCATTGTCGATACTTATGGCGGTATGGCGAGACATGGTGGTGGATGTTTTTCTGGTAAAGATCCCTCCAAAGTCGATCGTTCCGCTGCATATGCCGCGCGTTATGTTGCTAAAAATATCGTGGCAGCCGGCATTGCCGACCGATGCGAAATCCAAGTGTCTTACGCGATCGGTGTGGTTGAACCGATTTCCATTTTTGTGGACACTTTCGGCACCGGCAAAATTCCCGATCACGAAATTATTGCATTAATCCGCGAACATTTTGATTTACGTCCTTACGGCATTATCAAAATGCTGGATCTTTTAAAACCCATTTACCGTCCTACCGCAAGCTACGGACATTTTGGTCGCGAAGACTTGAATGTCTCTTGGGAAAAAACTGATAAAGCCGATATTTTACGTAAAGCCGCCAAAGTTTAGGGGAATGTGCACATGCAAGTCAAAGTAAAAGAGGTCACTATGGATGCAAAAGTTGCAGATATGAGTCTCGCTGAATGGGGACGTAAAGAAATTCAAATTGCTGAAACCGAAATGCCAGGATTAATGGCATTACGTCGTATGTACAAAGATAAAAAACCGTTGCAAGGTGCGCGAATTGCCGGTTGTTTGCATATGACGGTTCAAACCGCCGTGTTAATTGAAACATTACTTGCGCTGGGGGCGCAGGTAAGGTGGTCTTCCTGTAATATATTTTCCACCCAAGATCACGCAGCCGCGGCGATTGCAGCAGCGGGGATTCCGGTCTTTGCTTGGAAAGGCGAAACCGAAGATGAATACTGGTGGTGCGTTGACCAAACCATTGAAGGCCCGGATGGTTGGAAGCCCAACATGATTCTGGATGATGGTGGTGATCTGACACTGTGGATGCACGAAAAAACACCTGAATTGTTGAACGATGTGAAAGGTGTTTCCGAAGAAACAACGACAGGGGTACGTCGTTTATATGAAATGTTTAAAGATGGCACGCTCAAAGTGCCTGCGATTAATGTTAAACCCGTCGTCCCGCGGCTTGTCCGCGGGATCCAGAATGGCTTAGTTGATGTCACTGGATCCCGCGGACAAGCCGCGGGACGACGGGTTTCCCTCATGACAATATATTTTAATACCGATACTGCTCCGCTTTATACGGACCATCAACAGAAAGATTTAAGTACTTCGCTTGTTCCGGTGTTAACTTCGTTAATTTCACACCTAATTGATCAATGTGCAATCTCGCGACCATTTCATCCAACTTCTTCGGTAAAATATGTACGCCGAGCGGATATTTGTCGCTGTTTTGCCACAAATCGAATTGTGGCAAGACTTGATTGGTGAACGAAGTCGACATTACAAAACTTGCGTGACCGGTGGCGCAACCCAAATTCACCAAACGACCTTCGGCTAAAATGATAATGCGTTTGCCATCAGGGAAAATAACGTGATCCACTTGCGGTTTAATGTTTTCCCACGTTAATTTTTTCAAGGAAGCAATATCAATTTCCGAATCAAAGTGACCAATGTTGCACACAATCGCTTGATCGCGCATTTTTTGCATGTGATCAAAAGTAATAACGTGGTAATTACCTGTTGCAGTCACAAAAATATTGGCAATACTTGCGGCTTCATCCATCGTGACAACACGATAACCTTCCATCGCGGCTTGTAATGCACAAATAGGATCGATTTCGGTAATCAATACCGTGGCGCCGAGTGCTCGTAAGGATTG
>Ga0206888_1023_pt1 | contig 51149 bp, 34 predicted proteins | sample Alteio_BWOrgHeat_90_FD_153258 | JGI IMG/M metagenome (GOLD analysis project Ga0206888, IMG submission 153258) | Enriched cells from forest soil in Barre Woods Harvard Forest LTER site, Petersham, Massachusetts, United States - Alteio_BWOrgHeat_Nextera4 ... | reverse complement strand
CTTTATGCAACAGGACCAGGTCGTCATCCTCCTGCCGCTCTGGCTCTATACCCTACGCTCCCCACAACCCAACCGGCTCCACAACACGCTCCTCACCATCGCCGGCGCTCTCACCCTGACCCTCCCCATCCTCCTCTATTTCGGTATCCACCACGCCCTCGCCAATTTCTGGGCTGACGCCTTCCAATTCAATATCTCCTGGTACACCGAAAAATTCTCCTTCGGCGAACGCTTCCGGGCGACAAAAGAAGGCCTCGAACACTCAGGCGTCCTCATGCCCTTAATCCTGGCGATCGTCCTCGGCGCCGCAGCCCTCCTGGGACGGCACAGAAACAAAACACTTCTGGTGGCTACCCTCATCGCCATTTTCCTGTCCTTTATCAGCGAAGCGCTCTCGTCGCGCACCGGCCCGGCATTCTATTACTATTTCCTCCCGCTCGCCGCTTCCCTGCCGATCGCGGTTTTCGTCGTATGGACGGGCACGGAAGAGCCCCAACTCCTGGGTAAAAAGCCGCATCTCCTCTATGGCTTCCTCCTCTGCTGCCTCCCACTCTACAACGCGGGCCAACACGCTACCCATCTCTCGCTCCACAATAAGGACGTCATAACAAAACAACCGGAATTCGAATACCTCCGCCGCCGGCAACCGGCCGATCACCAACTCTATATCTTCGGCGACAACAACTGGGTCCTCGCGTACAATCGGTTGGGCATCTTTTCCCCCTCGCCATGGATCTATCAGCATTTCTGGGGATGGTTCGACCATTGGGACGCAGACCACCGGCAGCTCCGGGCCATCGAAGCCGGTCTGCTACAGTACAAAACTCAATATGTAATGGATTATTCGGGCATCATGCATTTCTGGGACCCCACCGCCCGCACCGAATGGCAGACCTTTCTGGCCACCTGGTATCAACCCCTAGTGCTCCCGGGCACTATCCGCCAGTCCCTCTGGCAGCGGAAATAAGCTCGCCGGCCAGGACCAGGTCGGCAGCCAGCGTGATCTTTATATTGTTCACCTCTCCCTCTATCAAATGTACCGGGTGCCCCGCCGCTTCCACCACCGTAGCCTCATCGGTAAAACCGGCATGATATTCGGCCCGGTAAGCCGGCAGCAATAAACGACCGAGAAAGGTCTGGGGCGTCTGTACCAGCTTCACCCGGCTGCGATCCATTGCCCTGCTACCCTCCCCCTCTATCCATCTCACACTATCCTTGCAGTCGACCACCGGAATGGCTGAACCCATCTTCCCGGCCTCCGCAAAACATCGCCGCACCAATTCCACACTGGCCAGGCATCGCACCCCATCATGTACCGCTATCACCGACTCTTCCTCCACCAGGGCCAACCCATTGCGCACGGAGTCGAAACGCGTCACCCCTCCTTCTGCTACCCGTATCCGCTCAGGCGCACCCATCTGAGCCACCACCGCCTGCGCCGCCTCCCGGTGACTACCGGGCACCACCAGCACGACCACCAGGTCCTCATAAGCCGACAAAAAAGTATTCAGTGTATACCACAGGACAGGACGTCCCTGCAAAAGCAAAAATTGTTTGGGGACAGCCGTACCCATCCGTGACCCGGACCCACCCGCAACGATGACCGCATATTTCTTCATACTATTTGTATATCGCCACCAGGTTGGACCCATCGCTGCTCTTACACCCGCGATACATCCCCTGGCTGTTGAATACCAACGCCGCATTCCCCTGCGCATCCACCCCGATCATCCCCCCCTCGCCGCCAATGGCCATCAGCTTCTCATGCACCACCACCTCCATCGCCTCCTGCAGGCTCAACCCCTTATACTCCATCAGGCAGCTCACATCGTGCGCCGCCACCGCGCGGATAAAAAGCTCGCCATGGCCGGTACAGGAGATCCCACACGTAAGATTATTGGCATAGGTCCCCGACCCGATGATCGGGCTGTCCCCGATCCGGCCATACTTCTTGTTCGTCATCCCACCCGTACTCGTAGCCGCGGCGAGATTGCCATCCTGGTCACAGGCCACAGCCCCGACCGTGCCGAATTTCTTGTCCCGCATCAACTCCTCCAGCCGCTGATGCGTATGGTCCAGCGAATAGGTATCGGAATCCCTGATCGACTTCCACTGATCATAGCGGAATTGAGAAAAGAAATACTCGTCCGGCTCCAGCTTGATCCCCTGCTTGATCGCAAAATCACTCGCCCCCTTACCACTCAGGAACACATGGTTGCTGTTGATCATCACCTCCGTCGCCAGCTCTATCGGGTTACGGACATTACGGACACCCGTAACCGACCCCGCATCCAGCGTCCGCCCATCCATGATGGCCGCATCCATCTCCTGCACCCCCTTCTTGGTAAATACGGAACCCCGCCCGGCATTGAACAACATATTGTCTTCCAGGATGACGATCGTCGCCTTGATGGCGTTGATGGCCGAACCACCCTGTTCTAGCACGGCAAAGCCGGCATCCATGGCCAGTTTCAGCCCCTGAAGATAGGCCTCTTCCAACTCCGGGGTCATATCCGCTTTCAGGATAGTCCCCGCCCCGCCATGGATCGCGATTGTATATCTGGACATAGCGCGAAGCTACTCCAATTAGCAACAAAGATTTTTGAAGAATATTTGCAGATGTTTAAACAGCCACTAACGGTAAAGCATCTTTATTTGAAACTGATTAACACGGTAACCAACCCTCAACGCAATAGCCGCCCGCACTCCTCGAAAAGCCGCGCCTTATCGATCGCCGCCGTCCCCACCTCCTCGCAGACAAGCCCCCCGGCAATATTGGCGATCTCGGCCATCAGCCGCGCATCCCGGGTAACCGCATACACCAGCGACGCCACCGCGATCACCGTATCACCAGCCCCCGACACATCCGAAATGTTCCGCATATGGGACGGCACCTGCGCCGAATCATCCCCCACCTGGAAGAATACTCCCTTCTCCGACAGCGTGATAAAGGAGATCTCGTGCTGCAACCGGCCTTTCAGTTGCTCATGTATCTGCCGCAAGGCAGGCAGCCGCACATCCTCCATCAGGATATTCAACCCCTCTTTCACCTCCTTCAGATTGGGCTTGAAAATGGTCACCCCCTCATAGGAGAAAAAGTTCTTTCTTTTGGGATCCACCGCCGTAACCACATCATGCCGCCTGCAAAGCGCCACCGCCTCCCGGATCACCCGGTGCGTCAATACCCCCTTATTGTAATCCTCGAAGATCACCACCTGCGGCCGCTCCATCTCGAGATAACGCCGCAACTCCCCCAACAGATCATCCTCCTCGGCACTCGAAAGATCAAGCGTCGTCTCCGAATCCAGCCGCAACATTTGCTGGTTACGGCCCATCACCCGCGCCTTGTTCGTCGTTATCCGGCTACCGCTGGTCAACTGGTAGGCGGTGTCTATCCCCTTCTCCCGCAAAAGCCCGGTCAAAGTCATCCCATCCGCATCGGCTCCGATCACCGAAAAGGTAGTGACGATCGCCCCCAGCGAAGCCAGGTTCAACGCCACATTCCCCGCCCCCCCGATCCGCTGCTCCCGCCGCTCCAACGCCACCACCGGCACCGGCGCCTCCGGCGAGATCCGTTCCACATGCCCCCACAAATAGGTGTCCAGCATCATGTCCCCGATAACGCCCGCTTTTATCTGCCCGAATTGCCCGAATAATTTTGTAAGCTCCGTCATATATTTTTCTCCCGCCTTGAAACGGCGATATAATACAAAGGTATGCCAACCAGCACAATGACCGCCCCTCCAATGGCATACGGAGGTTTAGCAATAATAAGCGCCACGCAAAAGACCAGGGCCAGTAAAATATAGATCACTGGCAGGATAGGATAACCAAAAGCCTTATAGGGCCGCTCTAACCCTGGCTGTTTCCTGCGAAGGATAAAGATGCCGAGGATCGTCAGCGCGTAAAAGAAAACGGCGACAAAAGCGATCATATCCAGCAGGTCATTATACTTGCCGCTAAGACAAAGAATGCCTGCCACAACACATTGCGCCCAAAGCGCCCAACCCGGTACAGCATTCTTATTGAGCTTGCCGGCCTTCTTAAAGAACAACCCATCCACCGCCATCGTATAATATACCCGTGCCCCGGCCAGGATCAGCCCGTTATTGCATCCAAAGGTCGAGATCATGATCATAATGGCGATGACGTAGGTTCCCACATGGCCGAAGATCAGGTTGGCCGCTGTCACCGCTACCCGGTCCTGCGGAGCCGTAGCTATCTCATTCAGCGACATCACGCTCAGGTACATCAGGTTGGCGGAAACATAAATAATGGTAATGATCAGCGTGCCGAAGAAAAGGCTTAGCCCAATGTTACGTTTGGGATTCTTCATTTCGCCGGCGATAAAAGTTACATTGTTCCAGGCATCACTCGAAAAAATAGACCCGGTCATCGCTGCGGCAATGGCCCCCACAACGGCCAACCCCACAATGGGACCACCCATCAGATCACCTGATCCGGGCATCCGCCGCATCATCGTCCAGGCATCCGCCCAATTATGCTGCCAGACTCCCTGTTTGGCCCCAAACAAAAATCCGAGCACGATAAGCCCTAACAACGAAAAAAGTTTGGTAAAGGTAAAAATGCGCTGGATCCACTTCCCCCCCTCGATACCCCGTGTATTAATATAAGTTAAAAAGATAATTAATAAGATGGCCACTACTTGCGCCCAATGCACCCCAAGGCTTCCTACAGAAAAAATGATATTGTTATCCGTCATTTCCAGCGCCGGGAAAAAGTACCCGGCAAACTTCGAAAAAGCCACCCCCACGGCGGCAATAGTGCCGGTCTGGATAACGGCGAAAAAGCTCCAGCCATACAAAAAACCTGTCAGGGGATTATACGCTTCTTTCAGATAGACATACTGACCGCCCGCCTTGGGATACATCCCGCTAAGCTCGCCATAACTAACGGCCGCGGAAAGGGTCATAAAGCCGGTGATCAGCCAGACGAAGATCAGCCAGCCGGCGCTGCCGACATTACGCGTGATATCCGCGCTGACGATAAAGATCCCGGAGCCGATCATCGATCCGGCAACGATCATAGTGCCATCCAGCAAGCCAAGCGTAGGCTTGAAACCGGCGGTTGTTTTGGTTGATTCTGCCATAAGACCCAATATACTAATTATTTTCGCCCCCCATAGTCAAGGGTGCTACTTCTTCTTATAGGCACTATTCAACCCATCCAATAAGTCCGCGGTGATATTATAGACCGTATCCTTGCTGTAAACAAAAGAATTGGGGTCGTACTCGATGATATAGGAGTAGTTCTTCTGCTTATTGTATTCCTTTAAGAAACCTTCTATCGACTTCCGGATATTGGTCTTCAGGTCCTCCGTACTCTTATAAAGCGCCTGCTCCAGCGTCTGCTTGCGGCTTTGGAGCTGCTGCTGCATCTGCTGGTACTCCTGCTGCGCCTGCTCCCCTTCCGCCTGCGTCATCGTATTGCCCTTCTGACGCCAGGCCTCTATCTTCTTCTGGTTGCTCCGGTCCAGGCTGCTCAACTCCTGGTTCATCGAATTCTCCTGGGCCTTCACCTGCGTTTGCGCATCCTTAAAACCATCGTAATGGGCTTCCAGGCTGTCCATATCAAAATAGGCGATCTTAAACCCACTCCCGGTAGACTTCTTCTCCCCGGCGACATGTTTCTTCAATTCCTCCAATTGACGGGATTGCGAAAAGAAAAGCACGGCGATCAGCCCAAGAGCGACAACACTCAAAATAGTAGAGATATACTTCATAGTAACCGCGAATATAAAAAAGTAGGAGGTTATTAGCCTCCTACTTCTCATTATTTTAACATTTGTATAATCTGAAAATGCCGTATCCTATTCTTCCTCATCGAATTGCATAGCCTCGCGGGTCGTTTGCAGCAGTTCATACTCCTCCTTGCTGCCCACGATCATGTTCTCAAAGTCCCGAAGACCCGTACCGGCCGGGATCGGATGACCCGTGATAACATTCTCCTTCAGACCAAGCATGTCATCGCTCTTACCCTGGATGGCGGCAGAAGACAACACCTTCGTCGTTTCCTGGAAGGAAGCGGCCGAGATCCAGCTCTGTGTACCCAGCGAAGCCTTGGTGATCCCCAGGAGCAGCGGCGCCGAAGTGGCGGCATTGGCATCACGGAATTCAGCCAGCTTCTTATCATTCCGCCGCAGGATCGAGTTCTCTTCCCGTACTTCCCGCAGGCTCACTATCTGACCAGCCTTCAACTTGCCGGACTCACCCGGGTCGGTAACCACCTTCTTGTCGAAGATCCAATCGTTCTCTTCGAGGAACTCGAATTTGTCCACCGTATCTTCTTCGAGGAATCGGGTGTCGCCCGGATCAACTATCGTCAGCTTCCGCATCATCTGGCGTACGATCACCTCGATATGCTTATCGTTGATCTTCACACCCTGGAGACGGTAAACTTCCTGGATCTCATTGACCACATATTCCTGTACGGCAAAGGGTCCCTTGATCGACAGGATATCCGCGGGAGCTACCTGGCCATCCGACAACTGCGCACCGGCCTTGATAAAGTCACCGTCCTGCGCCAGGATCTGGCGGGTCAGCGGAACAAGGTACTTCTTCACCACCCCATCCTTCGCTTCCACGATGATCTCCCGGTTACCACGCTTGATATTCCCAAAGGCAACCACCCCATCGATCTCGCTCACGATAGCCGGGTTACCCGGGTTACGCGCTTCAAACAATTCCGTTACGCGGGGCAGACCACCGGTGATATCCCGGAGTTTACCAAGCACACGCGGGATCTTCACGATCACCTGGCCGGCCTTCACTTCTTCGCCCTCTTCGATCACGATATGCGAACCAACCGGGAGGTTATAGCTCTTGACTTCCTTATTCCCCTCGATATTGATGGAAGGTATCTTGGTCTTGTCCTTTGTTTCGATAACCACCTTCTCACGGTGACCGGTCTGTTCGTCAGCCTCTTCCCGGTAGGTGATCCCTTCGATGACGGCGTCGAACTTCACATTACCCGCGATCTCGGAGATTACGACATTGTTAAAAGGATCCCAGGTACAGATCACATCACCCTTGGCCAGCTTCTGCCCGTCTTTCACGTTCAGCGTTGCACCATAAGGCACGTTATTCGTTATCAGGAGACGGTCATTCTTCACATCCATGATCCTCACTTCACCCGTACGACCGATAACGATCTGGACATTCTCCCCTTCATTGTTCTTGGTCGTTACTGTCCGAAGCCCGTCAAACTGCACCGTTCCATCAAACTTCGCACCCATGGTCGATTCTACCGAGGCGCTGCCCGCAACACCACCCACGTGGAAGGTACGCAGAGTAAGCTGGGTACCCGGCTCACCGATGGACTGTGCCGCGATGATCCCGACGGCATCCCCCTTCTGGGTCGTATACCCCGTCGCCAGGTTCTTACCATAACATTTTACACAAACCCCACGCTTGCTTTCGCAGGTGAGTACCGACCTGATCTCCACGATCTCGATCCCGGCATCCTCGATGGCCTTCCCTATCTCTTCCGTTATCTGCTCACCAGCCGTTACGATCAGTTTATCCGTTTGCAGGTCGTATACATCGTGCAACGACGTACGACCCAGGATCCGGTCATATAATGGTTCTACGATGTCTTCATTGTCCTTCAGCGCGGAAGTAGCGATCCCCCGCAGTGTGCCGCAATCTTCTTCAGTGATCACCACGTCCTGGGCAACATCCACAAGACGACGCGTCAGGTAACCGGCATCGGCCGTTTTCAGCGCCGTATCCGCAAGACCCTTACGGGCACCGTGCGTGGAGATGAAGTAATCCAATACGTTCAGCCCGCCCTTGAAGTTGGAGAGAATGGGGTTTTCGATGATCTCGCTCCCCGTAGAACCCGACTTCCTCGGCTTGGCCATCAGACCTCTGATACCGGCCAGCTGCTTGATCTGCTGCTTGCTGCCACGCGCCCCGGAATCCAGCATCATATACACAGAGTTGAACCCCTGTTTATCATTCGCCAGTTCGACTATCAATGATTCGGTGATCCTGGTATCGACCCGGGACCAGATATCCACGATTTGGTTATACCGCTCGTTATTGGTGATCAAACCCATATTGTAGTTCTCCCATACCTCGTCGACTTCCACTTTCGCATTGTCCAGCTGTTGCTCCTTGGTATCAGGGATGATCAGGTCATTGATGTTGAAGGACAATCCACCACGGAATGCCATCCGGAATCCCAGTTGTTTGATATCATCCAGGAATTTCACCGTCTTGGGGATATTCGTCCACTTGATGATGTTCCCGATGATCTCGCGAAGGGACTTCTTGGTCAGCAGGGCATTGACGAAACCAACTTCCACCGGTACATGCTGATTGAACAGCACGCGGCCGACCGTAGTCTCCAGCAGCTTGTGCTCGATGGTATCCTTGGCGGTCCGCACATTCGTCTTCACCTTGATAAAGGCATGCAGATCGACTCTTCCTTCATTATATGCGATGATGACTTCTTCGGCACTGTAGAAGGCCTTCCCTTCTCCCTTCACCTTCTCGGTGGGAGTGGACTTCTTTCCCTTGGTGATATAATACAGCCCAAGCACCATGTCCTGCGAGGGCAGGGTGATCGGCGTACCATTCTGCGGGTTGAGGATATTGTGCGATGACAACATCAGCAACTGGGCTTCCAGCACGGCAGCGCTGCTCAACGGCACGTGAACGGCCATCTGGTCACCGTCAAAGTCGGCATTGAACGCCGTACACACCAACGGGTGCAACTGTATCGCCTTACCTTCTATCAGCTTGGGCTGGAAGGCCTGGATGGACAACCGGTGCAGCGTCGGGGCACGGTTGAGCATCACCGGGTGACCCTTCAATATATTTTCCAGGATGTCCCACACGATCGCCTCTTTCTTGTCCACCAGCTTACGGGCGCTCTTCACCGTCTTTACAATACCCCTCTCGATCAGTTTCCGGATGATGAACGGCTTGAACAGCTCGGCAGCCATATCCTTCGGCAGACCACACTCATGCAGCTTCAACTCCGGACCGACCACGATAACGCTACGACCAGAGTAGTCGACACGTTTACCAAGCAGGTTCTGACGGAAACGGCCTTGCTTGCCCTTCAACACATCGCTCAGCGACTTCAGCGCACGGCCACCCTCCGCCTTGACGGCATTGGACTTCCGGCTGTTGTCGAACAGCGAATCGATGGCTTCCTGCAACATCCGCTTTTCGTTCCGCAGGATCACCTCGGGCGCCTTGATCTCCAGCAAACGCTTGAGACGGTTGTTCCGGATGATCACCCGACGATAGAGGTCATTCAGGTCGGAAGACGCGAAACGACCGCCATCCAACGGAACCAGCGGACGCAGTTCGGGCGGAATGACAGGGATATATTGCATTACCATCCACTCAGGACGGTTGGTGATCCGGGAATTCGCGTCACGGAAGGCTTCAACTACGCTTAACCGCTTCAACGCATCGGCCTTACGCTGTTGGGAAGTCTCATTCGCAGCGGCATTCCGCAAGTCAAAGGACAACTGATCAAGTTCGATCCTTTCCAACAGGTCATGCACGGCTTCGGCACCCATCTTGGCCATGAACTTTTGCGGGTCCTCATCCGGCAGGTATTGATTGTCCTTCGGCAGGGTGTCCAGGATCTCCAGGTATTCTTCCTCCGTCAGCAGGTCGCCATAGTTCTGGCCCTTGTCCGTCCGGATACCGGGCTGGATCACCACGTACCTTTCATAATATATTATGCTCTCCAGCTTCTTGGAGCTCATCCCTAACAGATAGCCGATCTTATTCGGAAGAGACTTGAAATACCAGATATGAACGACAGGCACCACCAGCTTGATATGCCCCATCCGCTCACGTCTCACCTTCTTCTCCGTTACCTCCACCCCGCAACGGTCACAAACGATACCCTTATACCGGATACGCTTGTACTTTCCACAGGCACACTCATAATCCTTAACCGGACCAAAAATACGCTCGCAGAACAAGCCGTCTCTCTCAGGCTTGTACGTACGATAGTTGATGGTCTCGGGCTTCAATACCTCCCCATAGCTCCTTTCCAGGATGCTGTCAGGGGATGCAAGACCGATAGTGATTTTTGAAAAAGTGGCTCTGGGACGATTTTCTTTTTTAATAGCCATATTGCAAAGTGCTTTTTTAGACTTGTCTAACCCGTTGTATATCAAAAAAATACCCTACCCGGTATCACTCCGGGCGGCTAACTAAATACTCAATATATGCTCTTGGGGCCAAATCAAGGAGGGCAAAGGTACGGATTTTAAATAAAAAAATTATATTTCTCACTTCTTACCGGTTCAGGGGATTTATACGTACCCCATTTTTTTTCCCTACGTACAAAAAAAATTTTCATTACCTTTACCACCCCGCCCCTACCCCCCAAAGAAAAAACTACTTTAATTTATTTAATTTTTTTATTTTATTTATTATGGACAGTAAAGTCACCCTCAGTTTCGACGAAGAGGTCATCCGGAACGCAAAGGAATACGCCGCCAGCCAGAACATCAGCCTGTCCCGGCTGGTCGAGTTCCTCCTGCGCAAAACAACCATGAAACAATATAGTTCAATGGAAGATTATCCCATTGCAGACTGGGTAAGACAGGTCTCCGAAGGCCCGGTCGAATACCAAACCCGTAAAAAGACCCGCAAAGACCTTAAAGACGAATTCTTCTCTTCCAAAAAATGAAACTCTTCGTCGACGCAAATATCCTGGTCTCCGTGGTCAATAAGGAATATCCCCTCTTTCCCTATACCTCGCGCATCCTGAGCCTGACCGGCCCGGGTTTTAGCATTTTTACCTCCCCCGTTTGCCTGGCCATCGCCTTCTATTTCGCGGAAAAAAGATACAAGTCCGCAATAGCCAAAGAAAAACTGCAATTGCTGTCCCGCCATATCGGCATCGCCGGAACAGACACAAGGACGGTAACCGCCGCCTTCACCGACCCCGCGGTTAAAGACTTCGAAGATGGCCTGGAATATTATTCCGCCCTGGAAGTAGGCTGCGACTGCATCATCACCGAAAACAAAAAAGATTTTTACTTCTCCAAAATAGAAGTAATGTCCACCCTGGAATTTTATGAAAAGCATATGGCGCACCGCGCCTGACCCCGCTCACCCCGGCGCCGGGGCACCGGAATCTCTTCATTCGCGAGCCCCTCATCCGCCGGCTGCCTAGGCATCCGGCTCCATCTCATGTCTGGCCTTCGGCCGAGGCGCTACCCGCGCCTCCTGCCGCTCAGATACTTCTGCCGGATGATATCCTGCACCGGCACATCCTGGATCTTACTCTCCAGCCACGAAATAATATCCAGGTACACAAACGCCCGGGTCTCGAACCGGTTCTTCTCATACTTCTTCAACTTCTCCAGCAGGTTTTCAAACTCTGGCTTCAACTGCCCCGGCGACAGGTTGAACGCCTTCCTCAAAAATCGGAAGATCTCCTCCTCCACCAGGCTCAGGTTCTCCATCTTCGCCATAAATCGATACACCGATCTCGTCAGGTACTCCAGCAACTCGAAATTCCCCAGCTCATAATGCGCGATCAGGTGCAGCAACCGCGAATAACACTGCAGGTCGGTCCGCAGATCGACCTTCCAGTTGATGATCTTGTTCAGGTAATCGATCGTCGCCCCATAATCCCCGCTCCCAAAATAAAGACAGGCGATCTTATAGTAAAAGACCAGTATCCGGTGACGATCCAGGTAGATCCAGTACTCCTTCAGCTTCTCTTCGATATAGGCAACCAGGGACAACCCTTCCGTGAACGTGCCGTAAATAAAATGCTGATTGAGCTTGGAGATATACAGGTAAACAAAGGTCTGTATCCGGTTGTTCACATTATTCCGCACGATCTCCGACTCGGAAAACGCCTCGAACTGCCTCAACGTCTCCGAGAATTTCGCCTCGTTCAGCAGATCGAAATGCGCCCCCAGCAGATTGTGCATCCCCTTGATATAGTGCGAGGTCTCGATAGCCAACATGAATGGCTCCTTCTCAAAGAGGTCCACCCACTTCTGCGTATAACGATAGTACAAAAGGAAATCCTGCCGGATGAACGCATACCAGCAAAAACTTTGGTACTGGTAAAGCTTCTCATAAAAACCCTGGCTCTGGCTCAGGTCCGCCGGCAGGTTCTTCTCGAAGAATTCCTGCACCGCCGCCTCATCCCGCTCGTTGCGAGCCACACCGTTACGGATATACCAGCTGTAAAGCTCCAGGGAAAGATTCGACAGTTGGCTGATCACCTGCAAATGATCGTTGACCGCATTCACCTCCATGGCCAGTTGGTCGGCCCGGTCCTGCATACTCCGGGTGATATGCAGCGCCTCGATCGTCTTCTCAAAGAACAATACCTGCAGTAAAAAGGTGACTTGATTATGCGCCCGGGCATTCTCCTTGATCCGGTCCAACGTCCGCAGACTCTGCAGGTATAACCCCTTGTTATAGAGGATTCGCGCAAAATCAAGCTGCTCATGTAATTGAATATCAATGTTTTCCTCCTGTCGGATCAGCCGAAGGCTCGAAAGGATCTCCCGGTAGAGATGCGCCTTGGCGTTGGATAGTTGCTGTTTGCGGAGATTTTTGTTTTTATTTAACAATTGAGCCTCGTCATACTCCTCCATTTTGTCCAGTGCGTCAAATAATTGGATGCTTTTCAGGTCCTCGCTACCTGAGTTCCGCCGGATATAGAGCTTGAAATTCCGTTTTTCGGACTTCTCCAGGGACTTAATCAATTGAAATAAAGCATCTGACGATCGGTTGGGCATCGTAATTTAAAATTGTAAGATCCGCACCAGCAGCGGGTTTCAGGGGCTTTGCCCCCCTTTAAGGTGCGTAAAACACACCTGATTATGATTTTAGAACGAATTTAAACAAAGCTACATTTATCTACTCTTAAATTTCGTCTCAATGTCCGATCAAAAAATCTACATCTTCGACACCACCCTCCGCGACGGCGAACAGGTGCCCGGTTGCAAACTGAACACAAAGGAAAAGATCGAACTGGCCCTGCAGCTCGAAGCCCTGGGGGTCGATATCATCGAGGCCGGCTTCCCTATCTCCAGCCCCGGCGACTTCAGCTCCGTGGAAGAGATCTCGAAGATCATAAAGAACGCCTCCGTATGCGGCCTGAGCCGTGCCGTTCAAAAAGATATCGAAACCGCCGCCCGGGCACTCAAACATGCTCGCAAACCCCGTATCCACACCGGCATCGGAACCAGCGACTCCCATATCAAAAGCAAATTCAACTCTACCCGCGAAGAGATCCTGCAACGCGCCATCCAGGCCGTAAAATGGGCAAAGAACTTCGTCGATGACGTCGAATTCTACGCCGAAGACGCCGGCCGCACGGACAACGACTACCTCGCCCGCGTCATCGAAGCCGTGATCGCCGCCGGCGCCACGGTAGTCAACATCCCGGATACCACGGGCTACTGCCTCCCGGACCAGTACGGTGATAAGATCGCCTGGCTCGTCAACAACGTCCCCAACATCGACAAGGCAGTCATCTCCTGCCATTGCCACAATGACCTCGGCCTGGCCACGGCCAATTCCATCGCAGGCATCCGTAGCGGGGCCCGGCAGATAGAATGCACCATTAACGGCCTCGGAGAACGCGCCGGCAACACCTCCCTCGAAGAAGTGGTCATGGTCATCAAACAACACAAACACCTCGGATTCTATACCGGCATCAACGCCAAAGCGCTAAACCCCATGAGCCAGCTGGTCTCGGACACCATGCGCATGCCGGTCCAGCCAAATAAAGCCATCGTAGGCGCCAACGCCTTCTCCCACTCCTCCGGTATCCACCAGGACGGATTCCTGAAAGACGCATCCACCTACGAGATCATCAACCCCGAAGAAGTAGGTGCAGGAGAATCGCGGATCGTCCTCACCGCCCGCAGCGGCCGCAGCGCCCTCGCCTTCCGGTTACACAAGCTCGGGTACTCCTTCACCCGCAACGACATCGATACCCTGTACCAGGGCTTTCTCCGCATCGCCGATACAAAGAAGGAAGTGATGGAAGAAGACCTGCATAAAATGGCAAAGGAATACCAGGACGCCATCGCGGTGGTCGTCTCACAATAAAACCATTGTTGCAAACAAACACAGCTATGCCAAAAACATTATTTGAAAAGATTTGGGACCGTCACGTCATCAAAACCATCGACGGCGGCCCCTCCGTGCTCTACATCGACAAACATCTGATCCACGAGGTCACCAGCCCCCAGGCCTTCAAAGGACTGGAAAAACGCGGCATCGAGGTCTTTCGCCCAAAACAGATCGTTGCCACCGCGGATCATAATGTCCCCACCATCGACCAACACCTTCCCATAAAAGAAGAACTGTCCCGCATCCAGGTCCAGGCCCTGGTCGATAACACAAAAAAGCACCACATCGATCTCTACGGCCTCGGCCACCCCTACCAGGGGATCGTCCACGTCATCGGACCGGAACTGGGCATCACCCAGCCGGGCATGACCATCGTTTGCGGCGACAGCCACACCTCCACCCATGGCGCCTTCGGCGCAATAGCGTTTGGCATAGGCACCAGCGAGGTGGAAATGGTCATGGCCACCCAATGCCTGCTCCAAAGCAAACCAAAACTCATGCGGATCAATGTCGAGGGGACACTCAATAAAGGCGTCATCTCAAAAGACATCATCCTCTATATCATTGCGCACATCTCGGCCAGCGGAGCCACAGGCTACTTCGTCGAATACGCCGGCTCAGCCATCCGCAGCCTCTCCATGGAAGGCCGCATGACCATCTGCAACATGAGCATCGAAATGGGCGCCCGCGGCGGCATGATCGCCCCGGACCAAACGACCTTCGATTATATGAAAGGCCGCGAGTTCGCTCCAAAAGGCGCGGAATGGGACAAGAAACTGGCTGAATGGAAACAACTCTATTCGGATGAAAATGCCACATTCGACAAGGAGATCACCATCGATGCGGCGAACATCGAACCCATGATCACCTACGGTACCAACCCGGGCATGGGCGTCAGCGTCGCCGGTAACATCCCCTCTACCGCAGACCCCAAATCACTGGACTATATGGGTCTCACGGCAGGAGCCGCCATAAAAGGTAAAAAAGTGGATTATGTCTTCATCGGCAGCTGCACCAACTCCCGCATCGAAGACCTCCGCCTGGTCGCCTCCTTTGTCAAGGGAAAGAAAAAAGCGGCGGGCGTCGAAGTATGGGTCGTACCGGGAAGCAAACAGGTAGAACAACAGGCGATAAAAGAAGGCATCGACAAAGTCTTCGAGGCCGCCGGCTTCAACCTTCGCCAACCAGGCTGCTCCGCCTGCTTGGGAATGAATGAAGACAAGATCCCCGCCGGCAAATACTGTATCTCAACGTCTAACCGCAACTTCGAAGGCCGCCAGGGACCCAACGCCCGTACCCTGCTCGCCAGCCCGCTGACAGCTGCCGTAGCCGCCATCACCGGCGAAGTTGCCGACATCCGCGAATTCATATAATCAAACACAATGTCAAAATCCATCGATAAAATAACATCCACCGCCGTTCCCGTCCACCTCGAGAACGTCGACACCGACCAGATCATCCCCGCCCGCTTCCTGAAGGCAACTACCCGCGACGGATTCGGGGACAACCTCTTCCGCGACTGGCGCTATAACAGCGACGGGACGCCAAAAAAGGATTTCGTCCTCAACAACCCCATCTACAGCGGAAAGATCCTCGTGGCCGGCAAGAATTTCGGCTGCGGCTCCAGTCGCGAACACGCGGCCTGGGCGATCAAGGACGCCGGCTTCGATGTCGTCGTCAGCAGCTTCTTTGCAGACATCTTCAGCAACAACGCGCTGAACAATTTCCTCCTGCCGGTCACGGTCAGCGAAGAATTCCTGCAAAAGCTCTTCACCGCCATCGAAAAAGACCCGAAGACCATCATCGCCGTCGACCTCGCGGCACAAACCATCACCCTCGGCGGCAGGTCCGAAACATTCGGGATCAACAACTATAAAAAAACCTGCCTCCTCAACGGCTATGACGACATCGACTATTTGCTGAGTATCCGGTCGGATATCGAAGAATTTGAACGATCACATTAATAAATAGAACAACGTACCCACTCAACTAATATAATAAACACCCCTACCCATTTAAAAAAATTGTATGGAAAAGAACATCGTAGTAATCGAAGGTGATGGCATCGGGCCCGAAGTGACCCGCCAGGCGATAAAAGTGCTGAATGCCATCGCAGAACAAGGCGGCCATGAGTTCAACTACACCTACTGCCTGATGGGCGCATGCGCCATCGACAAGACAGGTAACCCGCTGCCCGACGAAACTATCGAAGCCTGCCTTAACAGCGACGCCATCCTCTTCGGCGCCATCGGTCACCCAAAATACGACAACGACCCCTCCGCAAAGGTCCGCCCGGAACAGGGCCTGCTCAAACTGCGGAAATCCCTGCAGTTGTTCGCCAACATCCGCCCCGTAACCACCTACCCCGCCCTCCAGCACCTTTCCCCGCTGAAGGCAAAGATTCTGGAAGACGTCGATTTCGTCATCTTCCGGGAACTCACCGGCGGCATCTATTTTGGCAAGAAAGAGGTCAACGCAGAAGGCACCCAGGCTTCCGACGAATGCGTCTATACCCGCGACGAGATCGAACGCATCGCGCACCTGGCCTTTAAACAGGCGCAACAACGCCGCAAAAAACTGACCCTCGTCGACAAGGCCAACGTATTGGAAACCTCCCGCCTCTGGCGCAAGGTGGTCCAGGAGATCGCCGGCCAGTATGCTGACGTAAAGGTGGACTTCCTCTTCGTCGACAATGCCGCTATGCAGATCATCCTCAATCCAAAACAATTCGACGTCATCCTGACGGAAAATATGTTCGGCGACATCATCAGCGACGAGGCCAGCGTCATCAGCGGCAGCCTCGGCCTCCTGCCCTCCGCCTCCATCGGCAAAGGCGCCGCCCTCTTCGAACCCATCCACGGCTCCTACCCCCAGGCCGCCGGAAAGGATATAGCCAACCCGCTGGGTAGCATCCTCTCCGCAGCCATGCTGCTGGATCACTTTGGCCTCCACGCGGATGCAAATAAAGTGCGGGAAGCGGCCAACTGGACCCTGCAGAACAGTTTCGTTACAAAAGATATCGACCCCATCAATTTCTATTTCACCTCCACCATCGGCGAACTCATCAGCGATTATGTAGGCGGAAAGAACCCCGGGGATATCCATAAAGGGAATATCGAGTTGAGAAAGTCGACGATTATTTAGCGGCGGCGCAAAAAATCATCGCATAGTTCTTTGTTTATTCATTCAGCTGGAGTATATTCGTAGTACGAATTATTCTCCGTGAACAAACGCATTGTAAATATCATCAAAAAAGCAGCAATCGCAGTCGTCGTTGCGAGGCTCATTATTGTGGTGGTGGCAATTATTAGCGGCGTTCACGGCGGAACATGGTACTGAATAAATAAATAAACAAGATACCAGCGACCCGCCTCCAAAAGGCGGGTCGCTTTTTTTTAATAACATATTATGGCTTATTACAACGAACAAACCGTCCTCTGGCTCGACGGCAAGATCCAGAAGGCAGCCGAGACAAAGACCGACCTCTACGGTCAATCCCTCCATTACGGCTACTCCGTATTCGAAGGCATCCGCGCCTATCGCACCGCCGCCGGAACGACAAAGATCTTCAAGGCCACAGAACATTTTGATCGCCTCCAGCGCTCGGCCGCGGCCCTCAACATGCCCTATCGCTATACCACCGCAGAACTCATAAAAGCCACCTACGAGGTCCTCGAAAAGAACAACCTCCAGGACGCCTATATCCGCCCCGTCGTCTACGGCCCGGCAAACATGAGCTTTAACCCGAATACGGAATCGTTCACCGTCATCCAGACCTGGGAAATGGCGCCCTTCCTCGGCGAAAAACTCCTCAAGGTGATGACCTCCTCATTCCAGCGCCCAAATCCAAAAGGATTTAAAATAGAAGCAAAAGCCGCCGGCCACTACGTCAACTCGATCATGGCCAGCCACGAAGCAAAAGCCAACGGCTTCGACGAAGCGCTCCTCACGGACATGAACGGCTTCATCGCGGAAGGCCCGGGCGCAAATATGTTCTTCGAAAAGGACGGCAAACTCTTCACACCGGCCGCCGGCAATATCCTCCCGGGGATCACCCGCGCCACGGTACTGGAGATCTGCCAGGATCTCGAGATCCCCGTCGAACAAGGCCAATACACCCCGGCACAATTGAAAAAAGCCGACACGGCCTTCTTCTGCGGCACCGCCGCCGAAGTCATCGGCTGGGGCAGCATCGACGATCATACCTTCCCAAAACCCTGGAAAGAAACCCTCAGCAGAAAAGTCCAACAGGTGTATAAAGATTGGGTAACAGAAAAACAACTCACCCCGGCAACGGCATAATAGTAAAAATGGAACTGAACAAATACAGCAGGATACTCACGCAAGACACCACACAACCCGCAGCACAGGCCATGTTGTACGGCATCGGGCTCACCGACGAAGACCTGGCAAAAGCCCAGGTCGGCATCGCCTCGATGGGCTACGACGGCAACACCTGTAACATGCATCTCAACGACCTCGCACAGATAGTAAAAAAAGGCGTCTGGGCAAAAAACCTCGTCGGCCTCATCTTCAATACCATCGGCGTCAGCGACGGCATGGCCAACGGCACCGACGGCATGCGCTATTCCCTCGTCAGCCGCGACATCATCGCAGACTCCATTGAAGCCATCTGCGGCGGACAATATTATGATGGGGTCATCGGTATCCCCGGCTGCGACAAGAACATGCCGGGCTGCATCATCGCCATGGGCCGGCTCAACCGCCCCGCCATCATGGTCTACGGCGGCACCATCGCCCCGGGACACTATAAAGGACAAGACCTCAACATCATCTCCTCCTTCGAAGCGCTCGGCCAGAAGATCGCCGGCAAACTGAACGACGAGGACTTCAAAGGCATTGTCATGAATTCCTGCCCCGGCGCAGGCGCCTGCGGCGGGATGTACACGGCCAACACCATGGCCTCAGCCATTGAGGCGCTCGGCATGAGCCTCCCCTACTCCTCTTCCAACCCGGCCCTCAGCCAGGAGAAAAAAGACGAATGCCTCAATGCCGGAGCAGCCATCCGCCTCCTGCTGGAAAAAGATATAAAACCGCGGGATATCATGACCCGCAAAGCCTTCGAGAACGCCATCGTCACCATCATGGTCCTCGGCGGCAGCACAAACGCCGTCCTCCACCTCATCGCCATGGCGAAAAGTGTCGGCGTCCCACTCACCCAGGACGACTTCCAGTCGGTCAGCGACCGCATCCCGGTACTCGCGGATTTCAAACCCAGCGGTAAATACCTCATGCAGGACCTCCATGAACACGGCGGCATCCCCGCAGTCATGAAATACCTGCTGGAAAAAGGCCTCCTCCACGGCGACTGTCTTACCGTCACCGGAAAGACCCTCGCGGACAACCTGAAGGACATCCCCTCACTGGATTTTAATAAACAGGATATCATCATGCCGCTCGAAAAACCCATCAAAGCCACCGGCCACCTCCAGGTGCTCTACGGCAACCTGGCAGAAGGCGGCAGCGTAGCCAAGATCAGCGGAAAAGAAGGCGAACGCTTCGAAGGCACCGCCCGCGTCTTCGACGGCGAACACGAACTCATCGCAGGCATCAACAGCGGCAAGATAAAAGCAGGCGACGTCGTCGTCATCCGCTACGTCGGCCCCGTCGGCGCCCCGGGAATGCCGGAAATGCTGAAACCTACCTCGGCCATCATCGGCGCAGGCCTCGGCAAAAGCATCGCCCTCATCACCGATGGCCGCTTCAGCGGCGGAACCCACGGCTTCGTCGTCGGACATATCACCCCGGAAGCCCACGCAGGCGGCACCATCGCCCTGGTAAAAGACGATGACATCATCGAGCTCGACGCCACAAAGAACACCATCACCCTAAAAGTAAACCCGGAAGAACTGGCCAAAAGAAAAGCCGCCTGGAAACAACCCGCCCTGAAGGCGACCAACGGCGTCCTTTTCAAATACGCCCGCCAGGTCAAGAACGCCGCCGAAGGCTGCGTAACCGATGAGCTATAAATTGTAACTATCAGCAGACCCCGGTCCGCTACCACAAAAAACAAAGTATATGAGCAACGCAACAGCAACCCCCAAAACCACCCAGTCCAAATCCAAAGCCCCAAAAAAAGAGGCTCCGGTGGTACGGGAGCTTAGCGGATCAGCCGCCGTCCTCGAAGCCTTCCTCGCAGAAGGCGTCGAAACCATCTTCGGCTACCCCGGCGGCGCGATCATGCCGATCTATGACGCCCTGTACGACTACCGCGACAGACTACAGCATATCCTCGTCCGCCACGAACAAGGCGGCATCCACGCGGCACAAGGCTATGCAAGGACCTCGGGTCGCACCGGTGTCGTCTTCGCCACCAGCGGCCCCGGCGCCACCAATCTCGTCACCGGCCTCGCCGACGCGATGATCGACAGCACCCCGCTCGTATGCATCACGGGCCAGGTCTTCGCCCATCTCCTCGGGACCGACGCCTTCCAGGAAACGGACGTGATCAACATCACCACCCCCGTCACCAAATGGAACTACCAGGTCACCGACGCTACGGAGATCCCCGCGGCACTCGCAAAGGCCTTCTACATTGCCGGCAGCGGCCGGCCGGGCCCCGTCCTCATCGACATCACCAAGAACGCCCAGGTACAGAAATTCAACTACGAAGGGTATACGAAATGCGAACACGTCCGCAGTTATCGTCCCAAACCCATCGTCCGTAAAGAATATATCGCAAAAGCAGCCGCCCTCATCAACGAGGCCAAACGCCCCTTCATTCTCTTCGGCCAGGGAGTCATCCTCGGAAAAGCAGAAAAGGAATTCGCGGCATTCGTGGAGAAAAGCGGCATCCCCGCAGCCTGGACCCTCCTCGGCCTCAGCGCCCTCCCGACGGATCACCCGCTCAACGTTGGAATGCTCGGCATGCACGGCAACTACGGCCCTAACCTGCTCACCAACGAGTGCGACGTGCTCATCGCCATCGGGATGCGCTTCGATGATCGCGTCACCGGCCGCCTCGACAAATACGCAAAACAGGCCAGGGTCGTCCATCTCGACATCGACCCGGCCGAAATAGACAAGAACGTAAAAACCACCGTCCCGGTCTGGGGCGATTGCAAGGAGACGCTGCCCCTGCTTACCGAATTGGTCGACAAAAAGACCCATCCCGAATGGCTCCAGCGCTTCAAAGACTGCTACAGGCAGGAAACGGAAGCCGTCATCCACAATGAACTGAATCCCACAACGGACGACATGACCATGGGCGAAGTCATGCGGGTCCTCAACGAACTCACCGGCGGCGACGCGGTCATCGTCACCGACGTCGGTCAGCACCAGATGGTCGCCAGCCGCTATGCCCACTTCAATAAGTCCAGGAGCAACGTCACCTCGGGCGGCCTGGGTACCATGGGCTTTGGCCTCCCCGCAGCCATCGGCGCAAAATACGGCGCACCGGATCGCACCGTCGTAGCCATCATCGGCGACGGCGGCTTCCAGATGACCCTGCAGGAACTCGGCACCCTCATGCAATTCGGCGCGGAAGTAAAGATCATCATCCTCAACAACCGCTTCCTCGGCATGGTCCGCCAATGGCAGGAACTCTTTAACGATAAACGCTACTCCTTCGTGGACATTACCAGCCCGGACTTCGTGGCCCTCGCAAAAGCATACTATATCGAAGGCCGCAGCATCAGCCATCGCAAAGACCTGGAAGCAGCCGTCAAAACCATGCTCGACCACAAAGGCTCCTACCTGCTGGAAGTCTTCACCGGGAAAGAGAACAACGTCTTCCCGATGGTACCGCAGGGCTGTAGCGTAAGCGAGATCAGACTTAAATAAACAAGGCGGACCTAAGGCCAATAAATTAGCGAAATGACCACACAAACACACGATACCACCTGGAACGCCCACCTGTACGACGACAAGCACAGCTTCGTCGCAAAGTACGGCGAGGACGTCGTCCAACTGCTGGCGCCACAAAATGGCGAACGCATCCTCGATATCGGCTGCGGCACAGGCTACCTTACCAACCTCATCGCCCAGGCCGGCGCCCGCGTCATCGGCATCGACAAATCCGCCTCCATGATCGAAAGAGCACAGGCGGTCTACCCGGATCTCGACCTCCGCGTGCTCTCGGCCACCGAATTCGGATTCGATACCCCCTTCGACGCCATCTTCTCCAACGCTACCCTTCACTGGGTGCTCGAAAAAGAAAGCGCTGTCGACAACATCGCCCGGGCCCTTCGCCCCGGCGGCCGCCTCGTCCTCGAAATGGGCGGCAAAGGCAACGTGGAAGAGATCGTCGTGGCCACCCGCAAAGTGCTCACCCGACACGGTTACTACAGCAACGCCGCGACGCAGATCTGGTACTTCCCCTCCATCAGCGAGTATACTACCCTGCTGGAGAAGAAAGGATTTCGCGTCCGCTTCGCCGCTCACTTCGACAGGCCAACGGAACTCAAGGATACCGACAACGGGATAAAAGACTTTCTGAAAATGTTCGGCAATGCCTTTTTCAGCGATATCCCCGAAGCCGAAATGGAAACCGTCCTCGAAGAGATCCAGGAAGCCGTCCGCCCGACCAACTATCGCAATGGCACTTGGTACGGTAATTATAAAAGGTTGCGCATCGCAGCAATAAAACTATAAAAATGAACAAGCAGGAATATACCATCACCGTCTATACGGAAAACCAGATCGGCCTGATAAACCGCATCGCCATCCTCTTCTCCCGCCGGAAGATCAACATCGAAAGCCTCAACACCTCCCCCTCGGAAGTCGAAGGCATCCACCGCTTCACCATCGTCATCAACGAGACGGAAGAAGTGGTCCGGAAACTCTGCCGTCAACTGGAGAAACAGGTGGAGATCCTGAAGGCCTACTACAACACCAACGAAGAGATCATCTGGCAGGAACTGGCCCTCTACAAGGTCTCCACCGATGAGATCGCCGAAAAGGTAAAGGTCGAAAGACTCCTCCGCGAATATGGCGCCCGCGCCGTAGTGATCCGCAAGGATTACACCGTCTTCGAAACCACCGGCCAGCGCGAAGAGACCGATAGGCTCGTCGAAGTCCTCGCCCCCCTCGGCCTCATCGAATTCGTCCGCAGCGCCCGCGTCGCGATCATAAAGGACAGCAAAGGCTTCCACGAAAAGCTGAAAGAATTCGAACTCACCGAACCCGGCGAAGAGGTAGTGGAGAATGAATTCCTCAATGACCAGGACAAGGTCTTTAGTATGTAGGAAAGCAACGCGGTCCCAAAGGGACCATAAAAAATAGTTCTAAACAAAACAACATAAAAAAGGTAAACATGGCAAAACTCAATTTCGGCGGCGTGGAAGAAAACGTAGTCACCCGCGAAGAATTCCCCCTCGCCAAAGCACAGCAGACACTGAAAAATGAAGTGATAGCCGTCATCGGCTATGGCGTACAGGGCCCCGGCCAGGCGCTCAACCAGAAAGATAATGGGATCAATGTCATAGTAGGTCAACGCAAGAATTCCAAAACCTGGGACAAAGCCGTCCGCGACGGTTTCGTACCCGGCCAAACCCTGTTCGAGATAGAAGAAGCCCTGCAAAAAGGTACCATCATCTGCTACCTGCTCAGCGACGCCGCCCAGATTGCCCTGTGGCCCACAGTAAAAAAACACCTCACCCCGGGTAAAGCCCTCTATTTCTCCCATGGCTTCGGCATCACCTTTAACGAACAAACCGGCATCATTCCGCCAAAAGACGTCGACGTATTCCTCGTAGCGCCCAAGGGCTCCGGCACCTCCCTGAGAAGAATGTTCCTCCAGGGCCGCGGGCTCAACAGCAGCTATGCCATCTTCCAGGACGCCACCGGTAAAGCAAAAGACCGCGTCATCGCCCTCGGCATCGCCGTCGGCAGCGGCTATCTCTTCGAAACCGATTTCCGGAAAGAAGTCTATAGTGATCTCACGGGCGAACGCGGAACCCTCATGGGCGCTATCCAGGGTATCTTCGCCGCACAATACGAAGTGCTCCGCAAAAAAGGCCATACCCCCTCGGAAGCCTTCAATGAGACAGTCGAAGAATTAACGCAGTCCCTCATGCCCCTCGTAGCCGAAAACGGTATGGACTGGATGTACGCCAACTGCTCCACCACAGCCCAACGCGGCGCCCTCGACTGGTGGAAGAAATTCCGCGACGCCACCTTGCCCGTTTTTACTGAACTGTACGAAAGCGTAGCCGCCGGCAAGGAATCCCAACGCAGCATCGACTCCAACAGCCAGGCCGACTACCGCGAAAAACTCGACGCGGAATTAAAAGAACTCCGCGAGAGCGAACTCTGGCAGGCCGGTAAGACGGTGCGCAGCCTCCGTCCCGAAAATCAACCCGCAAAATCAAGCAAAAGTGAAGCAGTCGCTAACTAATACACTCTCAAGCCCCAACCCCGCAAGGGGTTGGGATCTCGACTTCTACGCCGCCGCAAAGCGGCTCAGCAAAGTCGTCCACCGTACCCCGCTGACCTATAACCATAATCTCTCAAAGAAATACGCCTGCGAAGTCTACCTGAAACGCGAAGACCTCCAGATCGTTCGCTCCTATAAACTCCGCGGAGCCTATAATATGATGGTGACCCTGCCCGCCGAACAACTCCGCAAAGGAGTCGTTTGCGCCAGCGCCGGCAACCATGCCCAGGGCTTTGCCTATTCCTGCCGGAAACTGGGCGTCAAAGGCGTCGTGTTCATGCCCATCATCACCCCAAGACAAAAGGTCAACCAGACAAAAATGTTCGGAGAAGAGAATATCGAGATCGTCCTCACCGGCGACACCTTCGATGACTGCGCCATCTCGGCCCGGCAGTATACCGAAGAAAAAGGCATGACCTTCATCCCACCCTTCGAAGACCTCCGGATCATCGAAGGCCAAAGTACCGTCGCAGTAGAGATCCTCGAAGACCTCCCGGATACCGATGGAAAAGGCATCGACTATCTCTTCGTCCCTGTCGGTGGCGGCGGCCTCGCCTCGGGAACAGGAGCCTTCTTCAAAACCTATTCCCCGGCCACAAAGGTCATCGGCCTCGAACCGGAAGGCGCCCCCTCCATGGTCGCCGCCTTCAACGCAGGCCACCCCGTCACCCTCGATAGTATCGAACGATTCGTGGACGGCGCCGCCGTAAAACGCGTCGGCGATCTCACTTACAGCATCTGCCGTGAAGTCCTCGATGAAATGAGCGTCGTACCCGAAGGCCGCATCTGCTCCGTCATCCTGCAACTCTACAACGAAAATGCCATCGTGGTAGAACCCGCCGGCGCCCTCAGCATCGCCGCCCTCGATGACTACGCCGATGTCATAAAGGGCAAGACAGTCGTCTGCGTCGTCAGCGGCAGCAACAACGATATCGATCGGATGCAGGAAATAAAAGAACGCGCCCTTCAATACGAAGGACTGAAACACTATTTCCTCGTCACCTTCGCCCAACGCCCCGGCGCCCTCAGGGAATTCCTGAACCACGTCCTGGGCCCGAACGACGATATCACCCGCTTCGAGTACATGCAGAAACACAACAAAGAGACCGGCCCGGCCCTCGTCGGCATCGAACTCACGGCCCGGAAAGACTACGAAACCCTCATCCAAAATCTGGAAAAATACAACATCGATTATACAGAACTGAACAAAGACAACCAACTCTTCGGCTACTTGGTCTAAGAGTTCCCATCGGCCGGCTATAGGAATAATCCACTAACCCTGTGGACAACTAAAAAATCAATGATTGCGATTTTTTTCGTAATTTCAACCGACTGATCAACGCGAATGCCATAAGAAATTCTAAGGAAACGGTACATTTTTTGAAAAACGTCTAATCTTGCTAGCAAAAATGATCAACCAAGGATTATACTCTCCTGAATTTGAACGCGATGCGTGTGGCATTGGCTTTGTCGCCAACATCAAAAGCAACAAATCCCATCAGATCGTCTCCGACGCGATGACGATCCTCGAGAACATGGAACACCGCGGTGCCTGCGGCTGTGAAGCCAACACCGGCGACGGGGCTGGCATCATGATCCAGACCCCCCATGAATTCTTCTTCGACGAATGCGTCCGCCTCGGTATCCACCTCCCCGCCTATAGCAAATACGGCGTCGGAATGCTCTTCTTTCCCCGCGACATCCGCTTGAAAGAAGAATGCCGCGATATCTTCGCCCGCAGCGCGGAAAAACTCGGCCTGGAGATCCTCGGCTACCGCAAAGTACCGGTCAACCCGGACGGCATCGGCCCCACCGCCCTCTCCGTCGAGCCGGAAATGGAACAGGTCTTCATCGCCTGCCCGGATCATCTTAAGGCGCCGGATGACTTTGAACGCAAACTTTTTCTGCTGCGCAACTACGCCAGCAACACCATCAACAACACGATAAAAAAGGACGCCATCGGCTTCTACGTGGCCTCCCTCTCTTATAAGACCATCGTCTACAAAGGCCAGCTCACCAGCGGCCAGGTGCGCAACTACTTCCCCGACCTCAGCAACAAACGCGTGGTCTCGGCATTCGGTCTCGTCCACTCCCGCTTTGCCACCAACACCTTCCCTTCCTGGAAACTGGCACAACCCTTCCGCTACATCGCCCACAACGGCGAGATCAATACCCTGCAGGGTAACCTCAATTGGCTGAAGACAAGCGCAAAAGGCTTTACCACTCCCTATTTCACAAAGGAAGAGATGGACATGCTCCTCCCCATCATCGCAGACGGCGCCTCGGACTCGGCCTGCCTCGACAACGTCATAGAATTACTCACCCTCTGCGGCCGCAGCCTTCCCCATGTCATGATGATGCTCATCCCGGAAGCCTGGGACGGCAATGACCAGATGGACCCCGTAAAGAAATCCTTCTACGAATTCCACGCCTCCATCATGGAACCCTGGGACGGCCCGGCCTCCATCTCCTTCACCGACGGCAAGATCATCGGCGCCACACTCGACCGCAACGGACTCCGCCCCTCCCGCTACTGCGTCACCACCGACGACCGCGTCATCATGGCCTCGGAAACGGGCGTTCTCCCCATCGACCCCCGCCTGATAAAGGAAAAAGGCCGCCTCCAGCCAGGCAAGATGTTTGTGGTCGATCTCGAACAGGAACGCATCATCAGCGACGACGAATTAAAAAGCAGGATCTGCAGCCAGCAACCCTACGCGGAATGGCTGAATAAATACAAGATCCGCCTCGAAGAACTACCCGAACCCCGGGTCCTCTTCACTCACCTGGAACACGACCAGATCTTCAAATACCAGAAAGCCTTCGGCTATTCCACCGAAGACCTGGAGAACATCATCGCCCCCATGGCCCTCGACGGAAAAGAACCGCTCGGCTCCATGGGTACGGACGTGCCGCTCGCCGTACTCAGCGATCAACCCCAGCACCTCAGCAGCTACTTCAAACAACTCTTTGCCCAGGTGACCAACCCACCCATCGATCCCATTCGGGAAAGATTGGTCATGTCACTGGCCAGCTTCGTAGGGGGTAATTCCAATCTGCTGGAAGAAGATCCCCTCGCCTGTCACAGTGTCGCCCTGAAACATCCCATTCTGAGCAATCACGAATTGGAAAAGATCCGCAGCATCGATACAGGCATCTTCCAGGCAAAGACCCTGCAGACCTACTTCCGCGCGAATGGTAAACCGGGCTCCCTCCAGGCAGGCATCGACCGCCTCTGCCGCTATGCCGTCGACGCCGTCGAAGACGGCTTCGAAGTCCTCATCCTCACGGACAGGGCCATCGACTCGGACCACGCCCCGATACCTTCCTTGCTCGCCACCTCCGCCGTCCACCACCACCTCATCCGCAAAGGCTATCGCGGGCAGGTAGGCCTCATCGTGGAGGCGGGTGATGTCTGGGAAGTACACCACTTCGCCTGCCTCATCGGCTTCGGCGCCACCGCCATCAATCCCTACCTCGCCCTCTCGGGCATCCGGGACATGAAGCTCCACACTGAACTCGATGCGGAACAACTGAAGAAGAACTATATAAAAGCCGTCTGCGAAGGACTCTTCAAGGTCTTCTCCAAAATGGGCATCTCCACCCTCCAATCCTATCAGGGCGCACAGATCTTCGAGATCATCGGCCTCAACCGCTCCGTCGTTGATAAATACTTCACCGGCGCCACCTCCCGCATCGAAGGCATGGGTCTCGACGAGATCGCCAAGGAAACCCTCGCAAAACATTTCTTTGCCTTCAGTCGCAAAGACATCCCGGTGGAAAGGCTGCCCGTCGGCGGCATCTATCAGTGGAAACGGAAAGGGGAATTCCACCTCTTCAACCCGAATACCATCCACCTGCTCCAGCATTCCACCAGGTCCAACGACTATACTACGTTCAAGAAATATTCGCGGCTCGTCAATGACCAGAGCGAGAAAGCCGCGACCCTGCGCTCCCTGTTCACCTTCAAGCGCAATCGCCCGGCCATCCCCATCGAGGAAGTAGAACCGGCCGAGAAGATCTATCGACGATTTGCCACAGGCGCCATGTCCTTTGGCTCCATCTCACACGAAGCGCATTCCACCCTCGCCATCGCCATGAACCGCCTGGGCGGAAAAAGCAATACCGGCGAAGGCGGCGAAGACGAACTTCGTTATGAACCACTGCCCAACGGCGACTCCATGCGCTCGGCGATAAAACAGGTAGCATCGGCCCGCTTCGGCGTCACCAGCTACTACCTCACCATGGCCGACGAACTCCAGATCAAAATGGCGCAGGGTGCAAAACCCGGCGAAGGCGGCCAGCTGCCGGGGCACAAGGTCGACGAATGGATCGGCAAGGTACGTCACTCCACCCCGGGCGTGGGCCTCATCTCCCCGCCGCCACACCACGATATCTACTCGATCGAAGATCTCGCACAACTGATCTTTGATCTGAAGAACGCCAACCGCGCCGCCCGCATCAGCGTGAAGCTGGTCTCGAAAGCAGGCGTCGGCACCATCGCCGCCGGCGTCGCAAAAGCAAAGTCGGACGTTATTCTCATCTCCGGTCACGACGGCGGTACGGGCGCCTCCCCGCTCAGCTCCATCCGCCACGCAGGTCTGCCCTGGGAACTCGGCCTCGCCGAATCGCACCAGACCCTGGTAAAGAACAAGCTGCGCAGCCGCGTCGTCCTCCAGGCCGATGGCCAGATGAAGACAGGCAGGGACATCGCCATCGCCACGCTCCTGGGTGCCGAAGAATGGGGCCTCGCAACCACCGCCCTCGTCGTGGAAGGCTGTATCATGATGCGCAAATGCCATCTCAACACCTGCCCCGTCGGCGTAGCCACCCAGGACCCCGAACTTCGCAAACGCTTCACCGGCGACGCCGATCACGTGGTCAACTTCTTCAAATTCATCACCCAGGAGCTCCGCGAGATCATGGCAGACCTCGGCTTCCGCACCATCGAAGAAATGGTCGGCCAGGTCGACAGCCTCGGTATCCGCGAAAACATCAGCCACTGGAAATACAGCAAACTGGACCTCTCCCCCATCCTGTACAAGGAACCGGCTTCACTCTATACCGGTCTTCACAAAATGGAGGAACAGGACCACGGCCTGGCAGACGTCCTCGACTGGAAATTGCTCGAAGCCGCAAAACCCGCACTGGATCACCTTCAAAAAGTATACGCGGAATTCGCGATAAAAAATACCGATCGCACCGCCGGTACCATCCTGTCCAACGAGATCTCGAAGCGCTATAAAAGCGAAGGCCTCCCCGAAGACACCCTGCACTTCAAGTTCACCGGCACCGCCGGCCAGAGCTTCGGAGCCTTCAATACCAATGGTGTCACCCTCGAATTGGAAGGCGATGCCAACGACTATTTCGGCAAAGGACTCTCCGGGGCAAGACTCATCGTCTACCCCAGCCAGAACGCGGGCTTCATCCCCGAAGAGAACAGCATCATCGGTAACGTAGCCTTCTATGGCGCCACCTCGGGCGAATCCTTTATCCGCGGCAAGGCGGGCGAGCGGTTCGGTGTCCGTAACTCGGGCGTCAAAGCGGTCGTCGAAGGTGTGGGTGATCACGGCTGTGAGTACATGACCGGCGGCAGGATCGTCATCCTCGGCAACACAGGCCGCAACTTCGCCGCCGGCATGAGCGGCGGTATTGCCTATGTCTACAACTCGGGTGGCGGCTTCATCCAGCTCGTTAACCGGGAAATGGTAGACCTCGACCCCGTCGCGGGCGACGACATCGCCGAACTAAAGGACATGATCCAGCGGCACTATGCCTTCACCGGCAGCACCGTCGCGAAATTCGTCCTCGACGACTTCGAGAACCAACTACAGCATTTTGTAAAAGTCTTCCCGACAGACTATAAAAAAGTATTATTGGAAAAGACAACACGACCACAGAAAACAACTCATAAATAAAGATATAGAGAACGCGGAGTCGGCTCTCATGTGTGACTCAGCCACTCCGTTGTTCTCTTTTTAAACTCTTGTTAAGCCATGGGCAAACCAACCGGGTTTTTAGAATATGACCGCCAACTTCCTTCCAAACGCCCCGTGCAGGAGAGGAAGAACGACTACAACGAATTCGTACACACCTGGTCCGGCCAGGAACTAAACCACCAGTCCGCAAGATGCATGGACTGTGGCATCCCATTCTGCCATAGCGGCTGCCCCCTGGGCAATGTCATCCCCGAATTCAACGACGCAGTCTATCGCCAGCAATGGCAGGAAGCATACGAGATCCTCACCTCGACGAATAATTTCCCCGAGTTCACCGGCCGCATCTGCCCCGCCCCCTGCGAAAGCAGCTGCGTATTGGGGATCAACCAGCCTCCCGTAGCCATCGAAGAGATCGAACGCCATATCATCGAGATCGCCTTTGACAAAGGCTTCGTAAAAGCCAATCACCCGACCATTCGTACAGGCAAAAAAGTTGCCATCGTCGGTTCCGGACCGGCAGGCCTCGCCGCTGCCGACCAGCTCAACGCAGCAGGACACACCGTGACCGTATTCGAACGCGACGACGAACCCGGTGGTCTCCTCCGTTATGGTATCCCCGACTTCAAACTTGAAAAATGGGTCGTGGCCCGGCGCGTGAAACTCATGGAAGAAGCAGGCATTACCTTCCGCTGCAATTCGGAAGTAGGTGTGGGCATCAGCATCAACGATCTGCTGCGTGAATTCCACGCCATCGTCCTCGCAGGCGGTTCCACCGTCCCCCGCGACCTGCCCATCCCCGGCCGTCACCTCAATGGCGTCCACTTCGCCATGGATTTCCTGAAACAACAAAATAAACGGGTAAGCCATCTCCCGACAGGCGGCGAAGACATCTTCGCCACCAACAAGAACGTCGTCGTCATCGGCGGCGGCGACACTGGCAGCGACTGCGTCGGGACATCCAATCGCCATAAGGCAATGTCCGTCACTCAATTCGAGCTGATGCCCAAACCCCCGCACTCCCGCGCCGCCCACATGCCCTGGCCTACCTATCCGATGGTCCTCAAGACCTCCTCCTCCCACGAAGAAGGGGCCGATCGTCACTGGGCCATCTCCACAAAAGAATTCATCGGCGACGACAAGGGAAACCTGAAGGCGCTCAAAACAGTAAACCTGGAGTGGAAGACTGGCGAGGACGGCAGGGCCGCATTCACCGAGGTCGCCGGCAGCGAACGCGAACTCCCCTGCGAACTCGCCCTCCTCGCCATGGGCTTCGTCCATCCTCAACACAAAGGCCTGTTAAAGGAACTCGATATCGAACTCGATGAAAGAGGCAACGTAAAAGCGTCCGAACGCAACTACCAGACGAATATCTCCAAGGTCTTTACCGCCGGTGACATGCGCCGGGGCCAGTCCCTTGTTGTCTGGGCTATCAGCGAAGGCCGCGAGTGCGCCCGCAAGGTCGACGAATACCTCGTCGGCGCCTCCCTCCTCGAACGCAAGGACGCCAGCCTCATCGCGCTTTAAACACTTAGCACCCAAATAAAAGAGCCCGCTCCGACAGCGGGCTCTTTTTATTATCTCTTGATCAGGGAATTCCCTATTGCCTGTTTAGCTGTGCGTGTCTTATGCGGCTGAGCGTTTCCAGCGACAGACCGAGGTAAGCCGCTGCCGGCGACAGATCAGCATTTCGACTTTAGCACCTGCTCTATGAAGACCGCGTAGAGATCCGAGGGCATAAAGGATTGGACCATCCGCCATTCCACGATATTGCAATTGCACATCAGCGTGGAGAAGGAGTAGATGAAGATATTCTCTACGGCGTTGCGGACGAGGCTGTCGCCTTTTTCGTATAGTTTCCCCATGAGGGTCATGGATCTTCCCACCATTGTAAAATCGTGTTCCAGCGCCATGCGCTTCGTGTAATCTGTCAGTACCTGGATGGACTGGAAGGCTGTCAGCGGTGCGTGGGCGCCTGCGCGGCAGAGGTCTTGTTGTACCTGGGGTAACTGTCTGGCGATGAGGGCCGGGATCTCTTGTTGGGTGAACATACTGGTTTGATTGTGTATCCGGAACATGCCAAAGGGAATGCCAAAGGGGTTTTTAAACGGGAGAGCGGCGGCTGTGGGTTTCCGGGGGTATACCGGAATGGAAAGGATTTTCAAAAGAGGGGGGATGTAGGTTTTGTTTTGTTTTTTACATGATTGATTTTCAATTTATTGATTGTTTCGGAACGTGGTTTGGCCTTACTGGATAAAAATGGAGATCATCATGAAAGAAGAACCCGAAGGTGGGGCCATCAGCATAAGAGTTGCCGTACCCGCCGATATCAGGTATGTATACCCTATTTTGGAAGAGATGGAACGAAGTGCCCGGGCTCGTGGGACGGGTATCGCCAGGCGCAAACCTCAGATGCTTTGTCAGAAGATCTATGATGGGAAGGCTGTTATTGCTATCGCCGCGGGTGGCGACTGGGCAGGTTTTTCCTATATCGATGTTTATGGCGGGGGAGAGTTTGTCTCCAATAGCGGATTGATCGTCAACCCGGCGTACCGGAATGCCGGGGTTGCGACGGCGATCAAACAGGAGGTGCTTGCGCTGGCAAGGCAGCTTTATCCCACTGCGAAAATTTTCAGTATCACTACGGGCGCCGCTATCCTAAAGATGAACAGCCGGCTGGGATTCGAGCCCGTGACGTATTCCGACATCACCACTGACGACCGGTTCTGGGATCAATGTAAAGCTTGTGTCAATTACCCCATCCTGATGGGGCAGGAGAAAAGGCGCTGTCTTTGTACGGCGATGTTATTCCGGCCGCAGGATAGCCCTTTCATTTTGGAAAGGTTATAGTATTATAAAATACAATACGATTGTATAGGCTAAAACCGGAATAAATATGTTTAGCAATTCTCTAAAAATGGCATTTATTATTATTTATGATATATAATTTGATGATATTTCCGCAAAATATTTGATTTTTTCCAATATGCGATTTTGTTTAATAACATATGCATATTTTATTTATTTGACAATCGTTTTTTCCAAATAAGAGTAGTTTCTACTCCAACCCTAAGGTCCGGAATAATTAGAATTGCGTTAAACCCCCTATTGGGCCTGCATTTGAGCCTTTGTTGCCGGGGATTCCCGAGCTCTGGTACACGTTTGGGGGTTGGAGGGTACACGTCTGGCGGTTGTCTTGCCTGTTATTGTTCACTTATTAAAACCAAACCAGCGTATGCTTAAGAGAATCATTTTTTGTTTCAGTGCGCAACTAGCCATTTGCCATGGATATGGCCAGGATTCGACGCGGGCGACTGCCTTAGTCCGGAGTTCGTCCATTGAGAACAAGGGTTTATTTCCCCGGCTTTTCAAAAAGAAGGATACGGCGGGTATCGAGGAGAAGGCACCCGCGAGTGTTCCATTTGCCTTTGGAGATTTTTCCTGGCTGAACGGAACAAGCCGGAAGACGACCCCGCCGCTCATCGACAGCAAGTATTTCACCAGTGATATTACCCTGGACCTGAACTATACCCGTAGCAATAATAACCCCATCGATAATACGGTGGTGGGCAGTACGGCACTGGCCAGGAACAACGAGCTCCAACTGTCCTTTTTGGGCTTTGGCGGCGATATCCATGTTGACCATGTGCGGGGAAGGATCATGATGCAGTTTGGCACCCGGAGTACGGTGGTGCCGCGCAACGACGGCAGCTCGTATAAGGGGCAGTATGACCTTCAGACCATCTATCGGTATATCAGCGAGGCATATGCGGGATATCACTGGGATACCTGGCATGGGATCAACCTGGATGCGGGCATCTTTATGTCCTATATCGGGCTGTTCTCCTATAATAACTTCGAGAACTGGGGGTATCAGCCATCCTATACCTCGGATAATACGCCCTGGTTCTTCAACGGGCTGCGTTTACAGACCTTTCCGACGGACAAATTAAAGCTCGAGTTATGGTTGATCAATGGCTGGCAGAGCTATGGGATGTTCAATCAATCGCCGGGGGCTGGATATTCCATCTACTACCGGCCGAAGGAATGGATAGACTGGGTTTTTAATGGATATTACGGCAAGGATGATCAGGGTGCTCCGGGCCGATACCGGCTGCATACCGACAACAGTTATGAATTGCGCTATTTGAATCGCAAACATGGGTTTGTGACGAAGGCGGCTTTTTCGATCACCGGTGACTTTGGATTTGAGAATGGGGATGGGGTCACTCCTTTTGGCAAGGGTTCGAGGGGAAAGCCGGGTTACCTGCCGGCGCAGAATTTTATCAGCGGCATGGTATATAACCGATTGTGGTTTGGCGAGAAGCAGAAATGGGCATGGACCATCGGGGGCGGGTATATGCATAATCCCGGTCAATACCTTGTGCTGGCGCCTACTGGTTATGCCGACACGCTGTATCAGCAACAGACGGGGGCCGGGTCGACCTTTGATGCCTGGGATATGTCGACTTCCGTGGATTATATGCCCAGTCAGAATATTACCCTGAAGATGGAACTTGTGCATCGCAAGGTGAATTCGATGGATGCCGCGCCCGGTACGACGCCGCTGACCGGCTATTTTGCGGGACATGGCGGGGTTACTTCACCGACCGGGTACACGAATACAGGGGCGTATACGTATACGTCCAACGGGGCTTCCATTGCGCCACCGTTGAGTAGTTGGGGCGGGTGGATGCCTGATCTCCGGAATTCGGAGTCGCGGATCATCCTGGCTGTGATCGTCCGATTTTAGGAGAATATTGGGCCTCGGAATTCGGGGGAAGGGCTATCTTGGGACAAATATTCCCAGGATGGCCCTTTATAATGCGTTTGCGATCATGACGGTACTGGCGGCGCTTTTCGCCTACCTCAATCACCGGTTCATCCGGCTGCCGGGGACCATCGGCATTATGCTTATTTCGTTGCTTTCTTCGCTGGCGCTGATCGTTATCGGGTGGATCGATCCCGGGTTGGTGGCCGAGATCACGCGGCTGGTGAAGAGTGTCGATCTGTATACCATCGTGATGAAGATCATGCTGAGCTTCCTGCTTTTTGCGGGCGCGATCCACCTGGACGGCCGGGTTATGCGGCGTGAGGGGCTGTCGATCCTGACCTATTCCACGATGGGGACGATCCTGTCCACTTTTTTTGTCGGCGGGTTCCTGTATGCGCTTTGCCTGCTGTTGCATTTTCCGCTGGACTTTCTTTATTGTCTTCTTTTTGGGGCGTTGATCTCGCCGACGGATCCTATTGCGGTCATCAGCATTCTGCGGCAGGCTAAGATCCCGGCTACGCTGGAGGCTAAGATCAGCGGCGAGTCGCTTTTTAATGACGGGGTGGCCGTGGTGTTGTTTATCGCCATTTATGAGATCGTCGAACCCGGTCCGACGCATTTCGATGCCGGGCATATCGCGGGGCTTTTCTTTCGGGAGGTGGGTGGCGGGCTTCTTTTCGGCGCCCTGCTGGGCTATTGCGGGTATTTGCTGTTGAGGACCATCGACCACTACCAGGTGGAGGTCATGATCACCCTGGCGCTGGTCATGGGCGGGTATCTTTTGGCGGACCGGCTGCATATCAGTGGTCCGCTGGCGATGGTGGTCGCAGGGCTGATCACGGGGAATGTCACCCGGTCAACCGCGATGAGCGAGACAACGCGGGATTATCTCGACAAGTTCTGGGAGATGACCGATGAGTTTTTGAATGCGATCCTGTTCCTGCTGGTGGGTTTTGAGCTGCTTGTACTGCCGTTTAACGGCATGTATATCGTGTTGGGGTTGCTTTGTATACCTATCGTTTTGCTGGCGCGGTACCTTTCGGTGGTTTTGCCTATTGGATTTTTGAGATACCACACGACATTTGAAAAAAATGCCATTCCCATCCTTACCTGGGGTGGGTTGCGGGGAGGGATCTCCGTGGCGCTGGCGCTCTCCATCCCGCTGGGGATGCAGGGGGAGTTGTTCCTTGTCATCACCTATGTCGTCGTGCTTTTTTCCATTCTTGTGCAGGGGCTCACCATTGGGAAGGTAGCGAAGAGGCTGGCTTAACTAATTTGAAATCAGCTGGATAAGGTCTCCTGAACAACTCAGGGAAAAATAGTAAATTTGTTTGTCATGAAACAAGTAACAGTTCAAATTCCTGATAAAAAATACTCCTTCTTTCTCGAGTTGGTAAAGAGCCTGGGGCTAAAAAGCGTTGAAGCCAGCGACTACAGTGGAAAGGATGAGATTCGTGCGGATATTAAAGAAGCCGTGGAAGAAATGAAGCTAATCAAGGCAGGAAAGAAAAAAGCTCGTAACGCCGAGGATTTTTTGAATGGGTTATAAAGTTAAAACCACCTCAGCGTTTGAGCGACAGGCAAAACGCCTGATCAAAAATATCAATTTAACCAGGTCATCCCGACAATAGTAACAAGCCCGTCACGCACCCCAAAAGCTACGCCGAATTCCTCGCCGCATTGATGATCCCAAAACTACTCCGCATAATAAGCCGCTCATACACCTCCTTCATCGGCTTATTGTCCCCGCTCTTCTCCAACGCCTGGAATTTGGTCAACGCATACTGCTGTATCGTACTCAGCGGCAACACGATCCGCTCCCGCATCTGGATCGACAATTGCTCCACCGGGTAATCGGCCATCAGCTCGTTCTTACCCGAGAGCTTAAAGATATATCGCTGCGTCAACTCGAACTCATCATAGATCAGCGTCCAGATCTCCCCATAGACCGGGTGCACCGAAAAATGCTCCGTCAACGGGAAAAAACACTTCTTCATCGCCATCTCACAATTGTCCAGCAGCGTCTTGAAGAACGGCGAGTTATCATACAACTTCTTCACCGCCCCCCACTTCCCCTGCTTATCCATCCACTGCAACGCCTTGCCCACGCCATAATAGCCCGTCACATTCTGCTTCAACTGGCTCCAGGCGCCTACATACGGGATGGCCCGGAGATCCTTCAGCTCCAACCGCCCGCCGCTCCGCCGCTTTGTCGGCCGGCTCGCGATATTCGTCTCATTGTAAAATCGCAGCGGGCTCACCTCGTTCAGGTATTGCAGGAAATACGGATGATCCTTCAATTTCGAATAGGCCTTGTAACTCTCCACCGCCAGCGACTGCAAAAGCGCCTCCTCATCGGCCTGCAGCGTCACCTCCTTCGAAGAGAACAGGTCATTCGAAATCCCCGCATGGATCAACTGCTCGATATTGAACTGCGCCGTATCTATCGTTCCAAAGTTCGAACTCACCGTCTGCCCCTGGATCGTCAGTTGGATCTGTTTGTTGGCGATATTCTTTCCCATCGACGCATAAAACTTATGCGTCTTGCCACCGCCACGGGCCGGGGGACCGCCTCTGCCGTCGAAGAAGACCACATCGATCTCGAATTGCTTGGAAATAGCCGTCAATTCCTCCTTCGCCTTATAGATAGCCCAGTTGGCCATCAGGTAGCCCCCATCCTTCGTCCCATCCGAAAAACCCAGCATGATCGTCTGTGTCTCTCCTCTCCGCCGCAAATGCTCCCGGTAATCCTTATGCTCATATAAGGTCTTCATCACGTCCGCCGCCGCCTGAAGATCATCCACCGTTTCAAACAGTGGCACGATATCCACCGTAAGATCCTCCTTCGCCCAGCCACCCAACAAAAACAGCCCCATCACCTCCAGCACATTCACCGCACTGCTGCACTGGCTGATGATATACCGGCTACACCCATTCTCACCGTTAAAGCGCTGGATCGTCCGCATCGCGGCGATCGTGTCCAGCGTATCCCTGATCAACGGGTCGTCATACAATTCAGGTTTTACCTCCCCGCTCAACTCCGTCAGCAACTCCAGCTTCCTCGCCTCCGGCAACGCCGCATAATGCTCCGGAACAAGCCTTTCCTTTGCCGCTATCGCCGTCAGCACACTCGCATGTACCTGGCTGTCCTGCCGGATATCCAACGTGGCAAAATACAACCCAAAGATCATCACCTTCCCGATGAGGTTGTCTATCATGGGCAGGAAAAGACTATTATGCTGATAGATCACTATCTCCCGCATCTGCGTCAGCTGCTCGATGATCTCGTCGCAGGAAAGCTCCGTCCGCACATCGGGAGTAAAAATACTATTGTAAAGTTTTTGCTCTAATTCAGCGATCAGCACATCCACCCCCTTGAAGGTAAGCCGCCGCTTGAGTCGGCGCACATCGAAATAATAACACCGGATGATCGCTCCCCTCAATGCCTCCGCCACCCGCAGCGTAGTCTCGGCTTTGACAAAAGGATTGCCATCCCTGTCCCCGCCCGGCCAGAAACCCATCTTGATCACCGGGTTGTTCCTGTCCATCGCATGCGGGAACTGGTCCTTCAACGCGGAAATGATCCGCCCGCTGGCATGATAAAAGACATTCTCCAAATACCAGATCAGGCTCGTCGCCTCATCAAAGGGCGTAGGCTTCTGCTTCTTTAAAAAGGGGGTCTTCCCCAACTGCTGCAAATAAAGGTTGATATCCGCCGCATTGTTCTCTATCACCGCCCTCGACAGGTCATTGATGATCCCCAGCACCGCACCCGGATAGAACTGCGTCGGATGCGCCGTGAGTACCATCCGCACCGAGTAATCCTTCAGCTTCTCCGTCAACTCCTCTTCCTTGTTCGTCTGGATCACCTCCGATAACAAATGCTTCAAAGTCCCCGCACCACTCATATCATTCACATGCCGGAATGCCGCATCCTCCAACGCATCGAAAAGCACGATCTGCCTTTCGACATATTGTACGAATCTGAAAAGGACATCCGCCTTCTCCCGCTCACCTACCAACGCCGTATGCTTCCGGAAGAATTCCTCCAATATCTGCTCCGGGCTCTGCTTCTTCTTATACCCATCTTCGCAGATCGTCAGCAACAACGACAACAGGATACCCGTTTTTTCGATCCGGTGAAAAGGCAGGGACGTGAACAGACTATTGTATAATTGGAATTTGATGCCCACCAGGTTCTTGAATTGCTGCAACCCCTGGGATGGTTGATAATTCATAACGTGAATTTAATACTGTTCAACAATTACGTCTAATTCGCAGTAAACATTCAAAATACCAGCAAAATTACTTTATTCCGACTAAGAAATAGGCATTTTTTTGTTTTTCCATTCATCTTACCTATCTTAGCGTCGTGATTCTCGCTCATCACCATACTCGCTTCGCAAACACAGTTGTTGAAATTACAACTATTATCTCCATTACAACCCGTTAAGGGTTGTCAATTTCCATATTACCCCAGGGCTTTTTGTAAGCTGCTCTCCAAAGAAGACAGTCGTTTGTAATTACAACAAAAAAGAAAAATCAACTAGTGTATGCAGGTTTTAAAATTCGGTGGTTCCTCGGTAGCCAACGCGGATAATATAAATAAAGTGGTAGCATTGGCAAGCCAGGCGTTGACAAAGGACAGGACCATCCTCGTCGTTTCTGCACTCGGCGGCATCACCGATATGCTCATCCGGGCAGCCTCGTCGGCAGCGCTGGGCGAAGAATCCTATAAAGAGCAACTACAGCAGATAGAACGCCGTCACCTCGAAACCGTCCGGGCCCTCCTCCCGCTCACCGGCCAAAGCAGCGTCCTCAGCGCAGTAAAGACCCGCTGCAACGAACTCGAAGACATCTGCAGCGGCGTATTCCTCCTCGGAGAATTATCCGCCCGCACCCAGGACAAGATCGTCAGCTACGGAGAGCTGTTATCCTCCCTCATCATCGCCGCCCGCTTCGAAGCCCTCGGCATCCCGAATACCTGGAAAGACTCCCGGCAACTCATCCGCACCGACTCCCGCTATGGCCACGCCGTCGTGGACTTCACCCAAACGAACGCCCGCACACTCGACTACTTCATCAATCACCCCACCGCCAACCTCTTCATCCTCCCCGGCTTCATCGCAGCCGACAGTAACGATATTACCACCACCCTCGGCAGAGGCGGCTCGGACTATACCGCCGCCATAATCGCCGCCGCCCTCGATGCCCGGACCCTCGAGATCTGGACGGATGTCTCAGGCATGATGACCGCGGACCCGCGCCTCGTCACCAATCCCCGCCTCATCCCCCACATCTCCTACCAGGAAGCCATGGAGCTGTCCCACTTCGGCGCCAAAGTGATCTACCCCCCCACCATCCAACCCGTGATGCGAAAAGGCATCCCCGTCTGGATAAAAAACACCTTCGCCCCCGCCGACCCGGGCACCGTCATCGAATTCGACACGGTCCACAACGGGGGAAGTATCAGGGGCATCTCGACGATCCCCCGCGTCGCCCTCCTCAGCCTCGAAGGCAGCGGAATGGTCGGCATCCCGGGCTTCTCAAAACGCCTCTTCGAAGCCCTCTCCGGCCAACAGATCAACGTTATCCTCATCACCCAGGGCTCTTCGGAACATTCCATCTGTGTAGGCATCGATGAGGCCAACGCCGCCGCTGCCAAACTGACGGTAGACAACGCCTTTAACCACGAGATCGACACCGGCACCGTGGAACCCCTCATCATCGAGACCGGCCTTGCCATCATCGCTCTCGTCGGCGACCACATGAAAAGCCACCCCGGCGTCAGCGGAAAGATGTTCGGCGCACTGGGACGTAATGGCGTGAACGTTCGTGCCATCGCCCAGGGCAGTTCGGAGCGGAATATTTCGGCCGTCATCGCCGCAGACGACGTCCGCAAAGCCATCAACGTCCTCCACGAAGAATTCTTCGAAACCACCTATAAACAACTAAACCTCTTCATCACCGGCACCGGCAACGTCGGCCGCCGCCTGATAGCCCAGTTATTACAACAACGGGCCTACCTGCAGGAACAACTGCGCATCCAGATCCGCGTCATCGGGCTCGCCAACAGCCGCAAAATGATCTTCAACAACGAAGGCATCGATCTTCACCACTGGCAGGAACACCTGGAATCCGGCCAACCCATGCAGCTCGACGAATGGATCGCCGGCGTCACCACCCGCAACCTCCGCAACACGGTCGTCGCAGACGTGACCGCCAACGCGGAAGTGGCCTCGCGCTACGCCATCCTTCTCCAAAAGAGCATCTCGGTCGTCGCCTGCAACAAGATCGCCTGCTCCTCCATCTACGGCAACTACCGCCTCCTGAAAGACCTAGCCCGGGAATTCAATGCCCGCTTCCTCTTCGAAACAAATGTCGGTGCAGGACTCCCGGTCATCGGTACGCTCAACGACCTGCTCCGCAGCGGTGACAAGGTCCGCCGTATCCAGGCAGTCCTCAGCGGCACCCTCAACTTCGTTTTCAACAACTACAACGGCCAGCGCCCCTTCTCCGACGTCGTCCGCCAGGCCCAGGAAGAAGGCTACACGGAGCCTGACCCCCGCCTCGATCTCAGCGGCACCGACGTCATGCGCAAGATCATGATCCTCGCCCGTGAATCAGGCGAAAAGACGGAAATGGAAGACATCGACAATCTTTCCTTCATGCCCGAATCCTGCATGCAGGGCAGTGTGGAAGACTTTTACAAGGCCATGTCAAAAGAAGAAAGCCATTTCAGATCGCTCTACGCCGCCGCGGAAAAGGAAGGGAAAAAACTGAAATTCGTCGCCCAGTACGACAATGGCAAGGCTTCGGTCGGCCTGCAGCACATCGGCCCCGAACACGACCTCTATCACCTCTACGGCAAAGACAATGTCGTCCTGTTCTATACAGATCGCTACACAGAACAACCCCTCGTCGTCAAAGGGGCCGGCGCCGGCGCGGAAGTCACCGCCTCGGGAGTATTCGCGGATATTTTACGCATCATCAATTCTTAATAATGAATCAGGTCACCATACAATCCCCGGCCACCGTCGCCAACCTCGTCTGCGGCTTCGACATCCTCGGTATGTGCCTGGACCAACCCTATGATCTCATGGAGGTCCGGCTCCTCAACGAACCAGGGATCATCATCACCAGCAAGGACGGCTTCCCCCTGCCCTCAGACCCCGCAAAGAACACCGCTGGCGCACCCCTCATCGCCATGCTCGAAGAATTGGACCAGCCCATCGGCTTCGAGGTCATCATCAGCAAACAGATAAAACCAGGCAGCGGCATCGGCAGCAGCGCCGCCAGCGCCGCAGGAGCAGTGGTAGCGGCCAATCATCTGCTGGGCAACATCTTCAGCAAGGAAGACCTGGTTCGCTTCGCCCTCTTCGGCGAAAAAGTAGCCTCTGGCGTCAAACACGCGGACAATATCGCCCCCTGCATCTACGGCGGCATTACCCTGATCCGCTCCATCTTCCCCCTCGACATCATCACCATCCCGGCCCCCAACCTCCACGTCACCGCCGTCCATCCACAAATAGAAGTACGCACCTCCGACGCCCGGCAGATCCTCCGGAAACAGGTCCTCCTCAAGGACGCCATCCGGCAATGGGGCAATATCGCCGGACTGGTCGCGGGATTTATAAAGAACGACTATGACCTCATCGGCCGCAGCCTCGAAGACGTCATCATCGAACCGGTTCGCAGCATGCTCATCCCGGGCTTCGACGAGGTCAAGGAAAAATGCAAGGCCGCGGGCGCCCTCGGCGGCGGCATCTCGGGCTCAGGCCCTTCCATCTTCATGCTCAGTAAAGACCTCGCTACCGCACAGGCCGTCGAAAAGACCATGCAGGACATCTACACCCGCATCGGCCTCGACCACCATACTTACGTCACCACCATCAACCAACAGGGAGTAAAGATCATCTGACATGAACTACTATAGTCTGAATAACCCATCCACGCTCGTCAGCTTCAAAGAAGCCACCATCCGCGGCCAGGCCCCGGACAAAGGCCTCTATTTCCCAACAACGATCCCTGCACTGCCAAAAGAGCTCCTCCAACAACTGGAAAAATATTCCCGGGAAGAACTCGCCTTCCAGGTCATCCGGCCCTATACGGGCGACACCCTGCCCGATGACGAATTACGCCGCATCGTTGCCGAGACCATCGACTTCGACTTCCCGCTTACCCCCGTAAGCCCGGGGATTCAGTCACTCGAACTATTCCACGGCCCCACCCTCGCCTTCAAAGACGTTGGCGCCCGCTTCATGAGCCGCTGCCTGGGCTACTTCGTCCGGGACACCCACCGGCCGGTGACGGTACTGGTGGCCACTTCGGGGGATACCGGCGGCGCCGTCGCCAGCGGCTTCTATGGTGTGGAAGGCATCGAGGTCGTCATTCTCTATCCTTCAGGCAAGGTCAGCAGCGTACAAGAACTACAACTCACCACCCTCGGAAAGAATATCACGGCCCTCGAGGTCAACGGCAGTTTTGACGACTGCCAGCAAATGGTAAAAGAAGCCTTCACCGACGAGACCCTCCGGCAAAAACGCTTCCTCACCTCGGCCAACTCCATCAATGTCGCCCGCTGGCTGCCCCAGCAGTTCTATTACTTCTTCGCCTTGCAGCAATGGGCCGACAAAACCCACCCGCCGGTCATCAGCGTACCCAGCGGCAACTTCGGTAACATCTGCGCAGGCCTGATGGCCTGGCGCTCAGGCCTCCCGGTCAGCCACTTCATCGCAGCCACCAACATAAACGACGTGGTCCCCCACTACCTGGACACGGGCGATTACAAAACCACAGCGGCAAAAGCTACCCTCTCCAACGCCATGGACGTCGCCAACCCCAGCAACTTCGTCCGCATCCTCGAGATCTTTCAGCAACAGTTGCCCGCACTAAAACAGGTCCTCTCCGCCACCAGCATCACGGATGAAGAGACGATGGCCGCCATCCGCCATCTGCACAAAGATCATCATTATCTCGCCGACCCGCACGGCGCCGTAGGTTGGCTCGCACTCCAACGCTGGCTCGAAACACATCCCGGCGAAAAAGGATTCTTCCTCGAGACAGCCCACCCGGTAAAGTTCTACGACACCGTAGAACCCATCATCGGTCAGCAGATCCCGTTGCCCGCCTCCGTCGCGGCATTACTCGACAAACAAAAACAAAGCAAAAAAATCGACGCACGATATAATAATCTGAAGGATTTCCTGTTATCTTAGGGTAGCATTTTATTTCCTCATCTTTTCAGGAACCGCTGGAAGCGGTTCGACCGAAGGTCAGACATTAAACTCAATCTCCCTTGCAAACCTCTGCAGGCAATCGCTTCGCCGGTCTGGATCATCTCCGGGCCCTGGCCATCATCATCGTATTCTTCTATCATTACAACCTGTTTGGCCATCCCCCCGGCCTCTATGAGTATGCCGGCAGCTGGGGCTGGACGGGAGTCGACCTCTTCTTCGTCCTCAGCGGCTATCTCATCGGCGGCCAGCTGTTCGCAAAGCTCTCCCGCGACCAACCCATCAACTATGGGGAATTTTATTTCAAGAGATCCCTTCGCATCCTGCCCGCCTACTTCGCCGTATTGCTCCTCTACTTCACCATCCCCGCATTTACTGAGCGCAGCCAACTGCCGCCCCTCTGGCGTTTTCTTACCTTCACCCAGAATTTCGGCCTCGACCTCTCGAAGACCGGGGCATTCTCCCATGCCTGGTCGCTTTGCATCGAAGAACAATTCTACCTCTTTCTCCCCCTGCTTATCATAGGCCTCACCATGATAAAAGCAGGTAAAAAAGCGGTCTGGATCATCCCCGGCCTCTTCCTCTTCGGCTTCCTTATCCGCGGTTACATCTGGTTCGATATTCTCGCCACCCCGCAACAGACGGACTTTGGCAAAACCTATTACCGGCTCATCTATTACCCGACATGGTCCCGGCTGGACGGCCTCCTCGCCGGCGTAGCCCTGGCCGCCTTCTACTATTTCAAACCCGCAGCCTGGCAGCGAATAACCAAAAAAGGCAACCTCCTCCTGGTCATCGCCCTTGGCCTCGTCGCCGGCGCCTGGTTCCTCACCCACGGTGACCACCAATACGAAATGCAGGGCGCCATCTTTGGTTACCCCGCCATTGCCATTGCCTACGGCGCGCTCGTTCTGGCCGCCCTGAGCCCTACGAGCCTGCTCTCGCTTTACTCCTCGCAGGTCACCCGGTGGATCGCCAACCTCTCCTATGCGGTCTACCTTACCCATAAGCAATTTATTCATCTAACCCACGACGTTTTACGACCCTATGGCATAGGGGATAATACCTATACCTGCTTTTGGATCAGCCTCGTCGTCGCCCTCCTCGGCGGCTGGCTCCTCCATGTAATTGTAGAACGCCCCTTCCTCCGGCTCCGCGATCGTCTCCTGTCTAAAAGACCCCGCGCGGAAAATAACCTCGCTTCCGCTTTGAACTCTCGATAATTTTTAGCATTTTTCGCTAACCCCCCGTTATGAAAAACCTCTACCTGCTGATTTTTGTCTGTTCCCTGGCACTCTTCTCCCAATATTCGGTCGCCCAACCGATCTGCGGCTTCGACGCCGCCCATGCAAAAAGGATGCGACTGGATCCACAGTATCGCAAGAACATCCAGGAGGGAGAAGCATCCCTGAACAAATACATCCAGGAACACCCGGAACTCCTCATCCGGCGGACATCCCGGAAGATAGCCACCGGCACCTCTGCCCAAACACTCAGCAGCAGTTATCAGATCCCCGTCGTAGTCCACGTCATCCACACCGGCGACGACGTCGGTACCATCTATAACCCCAGCGATGCGCAGATCCTCGGCGCCATCGACTACCTCAACGCGGTATACAACGGTACTTACCCGGGCACCGTAACCACAGGTTATGGCGCCGGCGATCTCGGCATCCAGTTCGTCATGGCCCAGCGTGACCCCAACTGCAATCCGACCAACGGGATCAACCGCGTCGACGGATCAAGCCTCCCTGGATATGTCGCCGGCGGCCTTAACAGCCCCGGCGGTGGCTCCACCCTGGGGACGGACGAGCTCAACGTAAAGAACCTCAGCCGCTGGGATAATACTCAATACTACAACGTGTGGCTGGTAAACAAGATCAACGGCAACGACGGATCATCGGGCCAGTACATCGCGGGTTATGCCTACCTCCCCGGCCCCGGCACCCCTTCCAACCTCGATGGCATCGTCATGCTCTCCACCCAGATGATCAGCGGCCAGAAGACCCTGCCGCATGAGATCGGCCACGCCTTTTGGCTCTATCATCCCTTCCAGTGCTCCTCCGACGTTAACCAGTGTCCCGCCGCCAACCTCAGTTGTACAACGAATGGGGATGAGGTCAGCGATACTGATCCTATTTCGGAAAATATCAATTCCGCCACAGGGGTCATCAACTTTACCCCGCGCACCGGATCAGCCAATTCCTGCGTGGGCGGCGCGCCATATACCATCGCCACGGAGAGCAATTACATGAACTATACAACCTCCTATACCCTCTTCACACCCGGTCAGGCCGCGCGTATGCAGGCCACCGCCATCGGCATTTACCGCGCCAGCCTCACCACCTCCCTCGGGGGAACCCCGCCCGACGCCAGCTGCACCCCAAAGATCGACTTCCAGCTCCAGGGCGACAGACAAACCGAAGCCACCGCCGCCACGACAGGCTGCCGCAACTATACAGACTATTCCTATAACATGGTCATCGGCACCGCCGCCACCGCTACGGCAACCGCTACCCTCACCGTGGGCAGTGGAAGCACCGCCGTACAAGGCCTCGACTTCGACATCACCACCAACGGCAACTTTACAACCCCCAGCCAACAACTCATCTTCCCCGCGGGCTCGACGGCCTCGCAACCCTTCACCATCCGCATCTATGACGATGCCAGCGTCAACGGCACGCGGACAGCCACGCTTGGGTTCACCCTCGACAACGGTGGCGGCAACGCCGTAGCAGGTGATAGCCGCCCAACCTTCACTCTCACCATCGATGACAATGATCACGCTCCCTACGCAGGCGTCTTCCCGACAGGCACTATAACCATCGGCACATTCCATTATGCAGCCTCCGGCACTCCCCTGGACGCCACTCAAAAATCCGAACGCTCTCAATTCCTATATAAAGCATCGGAGTTGTCGGCCGCGGGTGTACCCGCCGGCCCCATTTCCGCCATCGCCTTCCAGATCTATACAAAGAACAGCACCCGGCCTTTTACCAACCTTCAGATAAAACTGGGTACTGCCACCACCAATTACCTCTACAATGCAGGTACCGTTACCCTGGGAGCCAACATGACCACCGTCAAATCCCTGGCGACCTATACGACCATTTCCGGGCTGAATACCTTCCTCTTCGATACCCCCTTCATCTGGGACGGCACAAGCAATGTCGTCGTCGAAGTTTGTTACGAGAACGAGACCGCAGCCCCTGGCGATGCAGCCGATGTATTCGTATATGACACCGACGGCGGCACCAACAACCAGGCAAATACCCTCTTCCAGGACGGCGTCGACTGCGACCAGCTTTTTAGCAGCATCACCGCCTTTAACCCCAACGGATTCAAACCACGGGCCTTTTTCTCCTACGGGATCCCCACCACCGTTGTCCAGTCGGCCCTCAACTCCTCCCAATCCCAATACCTCGGCCCCAATGCCGACGTTTATTTCTACGATCAGACCAACGGGCAACTCATGGCCCGCATCCAAAACCTGAGCAGCTTCGATTACGGCTGCACCCAGGTCGTCATCGACCGCGCAGGCGCCAGCGCCACGCAATTCTGGAATACCAATACGAACAATTACCTGATGGATAAGACCTTCCACGTCATCCCCACGACGAACAATCCATCGGGCAGTTATAACATCAGCCTGTATTATACTTCCACGGAGATCCAGGGCTGGCAAACCGCCACCGGTCAAAGCCTCAGCGGCATTCAACTCGTAAAGACCCCCGGCCAGATCTCCGCCGTGACACCGGCGACCCCAAATGCCGCAGGCACACCCACCGTCGTTACCCCTGCCATCGGCGCCCTGGGTGCCAACACAAGCCTTACCTATAATTTTACAAATGGTTTCTCCGGTTTCGGGGCCGGCATCCCAAGCCTCACGAATCTTCCCATCGGGCTGCTGCAATTCAACGGCCGGCTCGACAACAACGACGCCATCCTCACCTGGTCCACTTCCTTCGAACAAAACAGCGCGGGATTCGAGGTCGACCGCTCTCAGGATGGCATGCACTTCTCGAAGATCGGCTATGTCCCTGCCGCCGGCAACAGCAGCACAGAAAAAGATTACACCTATACCGATGCATCCCTCACCTTGGATAGCAACTACTATCAACTGAAAGAGATCACCCTCGACGGCAACGCCACTTACAGCAAGGTCGTCCTCATAAGAGACCCCCACGCCACCCCCACGATTACCGTCCTGCCCAATCCCTTCACCACCAGCCTCGACATCGTCTTCGGCAATGTCGCAACCGGCAGGATAGACATCAGGCTCCTCGACATCACCGGCCGCGAACTAACCCGCCAGACCGGCGTCCAATATGCCGGTAGCCGCCTTCATGTCGCCCTCCCCGCGACCACTCTCACCGCGGGCATCTATCTCCTTGAAGTCCACTCTGCCGCCGGCACCCAGGTGCAGCGGGTCATAAAGAAATAAATAAGGCCGTCCAAAAGGACGGCCTTCTCTTTAATTTAAACCGCGGGCTTTACCTCCATCGCCGTTGAAGAACCATCAGCCGCCGAAGGTTAAACCAAACCATCCAATCGTTGGTTCCTTCTTCTCGAAACCGGCGCCCCCACTTACTTTTGCGCCCATGTTAAATGAATCCCCCGTCATCGCGACGCGTCCGGTCAACAACCATCACCCGAAAAAAATTGCATCCACCCGAATCGATTCTATCGATCTGCTGAGAGGCACCGTAATGATCATCATGGCGATCGATCACGTCCGGGATTTTTTCCATCGGGATGCCTTCATTTATGATCCCACCGATCTCGGCCATACCAACCCCGCCCTTTTTTTTACCAGATGGATCACCCATTTCTGTGCCCCCGTCTTCATCTTCCTCGCAGGGATCTCCGCGCATCTATACGGCATTCGGAAAGGACACAAGGCGCTTTCTTTCTTCCTGCTGACCCGCGGCATCTGGCTGATCTTCGCCGAACTGTTCCTCATCTCCGTGGGCTGGTCTTTCAACCCACTCTACCCTTATTTCAATCTCCAGGTCATCTGGGCAATTGGTCTCAGCATGATCGCACTCGCCGCCATGATCCATATGCCCCTGCACCTCATCCTGCTCACGGGCTTAGTATTCATCGCAGGTCATGATCTATTGGATAACGTGCATGTTCCGGGCAATAGTCCCGTCGCCATCCTTTGGGGCCTCCTCCATGATGGTGGCACCTTCCACATCGGTCATACGCCGGTGTTCGTCCGCTATCCTGTCCTTCCATGGATTGGCGTGCTGTCCGTCGGCTACTGCGCCGGGCAACTCTATCATCCCGACGTCGACGCCCCACAGCGGAAGTCCATCCTCCTTTGCCTTGGCGCCGGCGCCATCACCCTCTTTATCGTTCTTAGAGCCCTCAATGCCTACGGCGACCATGCCCATTGGAGCGTTCAAAAGAACACCCTCTTCAGTGTATTGTCCTTCCTGAACGTTACCAAATATCCCCCCTCCCTGCTTTATGTATTGATGACGTTAGGGCCAGCCATGCTCTTCCTCGCCCTTTCCGAAAAGGCTAAAAATGGTTTGACCGAAAGGGTCCTCATCTTCGGCCGCGTCCCCATGTTCTACTATATAGCGCATATTTACCTGGCACATCTGCTGGCTGTATTTGCAGCCGCTATCTCGATCCACAACTGGAAGATCATGTTCTTCCTGCCTACCAGGCCCGGCTGGGTGCCGGGACTAAAAGGATATGGCTTTGATCTTTTCACCGTCTATGCAGTATGGCTGACGGTCATCCTGCTCCTCTATCCCCTCTGCCAGCGGTTCGATCGCTATAAGCGTGCGCACCAGTCCACCCAATGGTGGTTGCGTTATCTGTAAAAATAAAAGACCCATAAAAAAAGCCACCCCTCGGGGTGGCTTTCGTATTTATTCATCAGTTAGCGGAGCTAAGGTAATAAGACTCGCGGAGCTAAGGTTGATCAATCAAACTTCAGGTCCAGACCCAGACCCCTCAACTCATGCACAAGCACGTTGAAGGATTCGGGGATCCCCGCCCTCGGGATATTATCACCCTTCACGATCGACTCATAGGTCTTTGCGCGACCGATGATATCATCCGACTTGAGGGTCAACAATTCCTGCAGAATGTTTGATGCGCCATAAGCTTCCAGTGCCCACACTTCCATTTCCCCAAAACGCTGACCACCAAACTGCGCCTTACCACCCAACGGCTGCTGCGTGATGAGACTGTATGGTCCGATACTCCGGGCGTGCATCTTGTCATCAACCATGTGATGCAGCTTGATGATATAGATGATCCCTACCGTTGCCTTCTGGTCAAAACGTTCGCCCGTCTCCCCATCATACAGGTGGGTGTGACCAAAGCTCGGCAGACCCGCCTTCGAAATGTGCTCGGCTATCTCTTCAACGGTAGCCCCGTCAAAAATGGGCGTCGCAAATTTGACCCCCAGTTTCTCACCGGCCCAGCCAAGTACCGTTTCATAGATCTGGCCCAGGTTCATACGCGAAGGTACACCCAGCGGGTTCAACACCACATCCACCGGCGTTCCGTCGGCCAGGAAGGGCATATCTTCAGCTCTTACAATTTTCGCGACGATACCCTTATTACCATGCCGGCCGGCCATCTTATCCCCCACCTTCAGCTTACGCTTTACGGCGAGATAGACCTTGGCCAGTTTCAGTACGCCCGCGGGTAATTCATCCCCGATGG
>Ga0206888_1009_pt1 | contig 51986 bp, 54 predicted proteins | sample Alteio_BWOrgHeat_90_FD_153258 | JGI IMG/M metagenome (GOLD analysis project Ga0206888, IMG submission 153258) | Enriched cells from forest soil in Barre Woods Harvard Forest LTER site, Petersham, Massachusetts, United States - Alteio_BWOrgHeat_Nextera4 ... | reverse complement strand
TTCCATCACAATTAGTGGAAATTTATCAATTCCGAGGGTTCCTTGCATAACAATCAGGGTTCCTTGAACAAACATGAGCATTCCTTCCATCACAATTAGTGGAAAATTATCAATTCCGAGGGTTCCTTGCATAACAATCAGGGTTCCTTGAACAAACATGAGCATTCCTTCCATCACAATTAGTGGAAATTTATCAATTCCGAGGGTTCCTTGCATAACTATGAGAGTTCCTTGCATCACTATGAGGGTTCCTTGCATCACAATTGGAGTTCCTTGAATGACAATGAGAGGGAATTTATCAATTTCGAGAGTCTCGTTGTCAAGGAAATCAGGAAGCGGTTGGGCTGCGACATGCGCGAAGGCTTGTGCGAAGGCTTGTCCGGCCCATAGAGAATCGGGCATTCTGCCCAATTAAATTAAACATCGGGATTGCCCGCAACAAATAGCATCGAAATACAATTATCTTTTTAGTTGGTTTCCATAAAAGCGAAGGGCAAGTTTAAATTATCCTGCCGTCATAGTAACTTGTCAAGTATTATGCCTATTTTAGTTTCTTAAATGGGTATTCATCAAAACGTAATAATCGGATATGCAGCACGTGTTGAATGTACGAGTGGTTGCGGGCAATCCCGCTATTTATCCTGACAACTGGGCAAAATGCCCACTTCTCTTTGGTCAGGACAAGCCTACGCACAAAAACCTTCGCGCATGTCCTGACCAACCGCTCCCGACTTTACGCTAAAGCCATGTCCAAGCCAACGGGAATGAAAGTGACGAAAAGATAAGATTTTTTTAAAGTTTATATATAAAATAAAATGATGGAGTCAAGAGTTTTATGTCTCGGAATTATTATTTCGCTGGCAATTACAGCCTGTCAAAAGCAACCCAATGCCGCTTTTACTACTGATAAAACGATCTATATTGCAGGTGAAACAATTCATTTAAAGGATGCATCAATGGATGCGTATAGCTGGAAATGGACAACCCCAGATGGAAAAACGTACACTTCTCAAAATTTGGATTATACAATAGATAGTAACGATTTAGGAGGAACAGAAACCTTCAAATTGGAAGTTGCTTCTAAAAAGGGTGAAAAAACTGCATTTGCCACCAAATCGTTAACTGTAAATCAATATATACTTCCTTCAGATTATTTTGCGATTGGAAGTATCGTTATTAAACCATTAGAGAAGTCTTGTGGGCCTAATAGCGGTAAATATTGGGTAATTGGTGCGGACAGCAATATTTATCGTCCGAATTTTTCAACCTATTTGAATTTTATAGAAATTTGGTTCCCGGGAATAATGCCTCCTTCATCAGGAACTTATTTACTTCAGTCTAATGATAAAATCATACCTTCCGGTAAAGCTTATATACAAATATCCAAAGGAGATCCTGAATTTTACAATAGTTGCATTTCTATTTCAGGGCAATTAAATATAACCATTACTAAGAATGGAAAAATTAGAGCAGTTTTTAACAATGTGTCTGCAAAATATGGAGCGGATACCACAACACATACAATTTCTGGAGACATTACATGTCATTAATTGTTTATACATATTTACAATTTAAACCCGTTGTCAAGGACAGGAAAGACAAGCTTTGAATTTGTAAAATCAAAAAGCTAACGGTAGATATCATGAATGATGATCAATAAGTATAAATAAAAATGGTTTAACCCATTTCCCTATTGGTATGCAACCATAGCCCACGGTTTTAAACCGTGGGCTATGGAGGCTATAATATAAAATACAAACCGTTTTAACGGTTTTAACAAACAACAATTAAAAACGATTGATCTTCATGAATCCATTGCAGTTAGATAGAATCAAGAAGCTAACTGTTGTCATTGTTCCATAGGAACAACATATCGGTAGAAAGGCCTCATTCCCCATGAATAGGGCAGTGCCGTAGGCACGAAATAATTATTCCCGTACCCATTGTCAAGGACATCAGGAAGAGAATCGGGCCTTCTGCCCAATTAAATTAAACATCGGGATGGAAGCTTGTTTGAAGATTTATTTCCGGGGTTGAAGTTATAATGACCTTTATAAGCAACTTATCTTGCCTTTACGCATGTTCCGGCATAACCGCCATTTTTTACGCCAAGCCACGAGAAATTGAAAGCTCGTCCTTTGCAATTAGTGGAATGAGGAGGGGCGTTTCCTCCCTAGGCGTATATGTTTTGGCATTTTTTTCATATCTTTATAAAGTGAAAAAAAGCAAATCCTTTTTACTTGACTTTGAAATTGATGGGTTGACTAATTCCATTTTAAACACCGTTTCAGGGGAGAGTTTCGCAACAGAAATCTCACTTTTGATAAAAGCTGACCTGAAACAAGTTACAAAAAGTAAGGGGTGGCTATTTAACTGGCGAGAAGAATTAAAGTCAATTGATCGGGAAGTTTATAAGTTGACAATTGTTAATAATCCTACAATAATTCAAGGCACGCTTAGTTTGACAGTCAATGCTGACCATGTATTTATTCACCTTATAGAAAACGCACCTTTTAATCGCCATAAAAATAAAATCTATGAAGGGGTTCCCGGAAATCTTATTGCTTTCGCCTGTAAAACCTCTTTTCAAAGGGGTGGGGCTGGTTTTGTTTCATTTCGGGCAAAAACAAAACTGATAGACCATTATATAGAAACATTAGGTGCATATCATTTTGCTAATCAGTTAATGGTTATTGACACGGATGGTGCGAATAAACTGGTTGAGAAATATTTTAAAAATTAATAGCATGAAAAAGTCAAATGAGTTAGAGGTGGACTTTATTAAAAGTAATCCCCTAACAGAAAAAGAACGAAGTGAGCTTAGTGCTTTTATTCAGAAGCTTAAATCGAAAAGTGGTAAAAAGAAGATGCTGAAACATAAATCCCATAAAAAGCCAGTGACCTGAATTATTGAATCGGACGCCGTTGTCAAGAACATCAACAAGCGGTTGGGCCGCGACATGCGCGAATTGTTTGCGATATGTGTCCCTTTCAGGGCCACGAGTAAAGATTATTGTAGCGTAAGACACCTAGGGCTTCGCCCTGGGTTAACATCTTTGGCCCTTTCAGGGCCGCAGGAGAAAACAGAATCATCCATAAATTGTTACGTTCAAGAGCCACCATATGGCCAAATAGGCTTGCATGGGGCAACGCCTGTCCAGTGTATGAAGAAGGTTTAATGAGCCTGAGGAAGCTAAGTATTTTGAAATCACGCATAATACTTATCTTTGTATTATGGCAGTTGTGGCAAAAAAAGATATTCGCGAACTTTCTCTGGATGAATTAAAGGATTTCTTTTCTAAAAACGGGGATCAAGCTTTCCGTGCTAAACAGGTGTATGAATGGCTTTGGAAAAAGGCAGCACATTCATTTGACAACATGACTAACCTCTCGAAAGAAACCCGGGAATTGTTGGGCCAACACTTTGTTATTCAGGAAGTAAAAGTAGATACGTTCCAGGTGAGTAAGGACCGCACCATAAAAAATGCGTTCCGGCTTTACGACGGCAATATAGTAGAAGGGGTGTTGATTCCATCCACCGATAGAATGACGGCCTGCATTTCCTCCCAGGTTGGCTGCAGCCTCACCTGTAAATTCTGTGCCACGGGCAAACTGGAAAGGCTTCGCAACCTGGATGCAGCAGAAATATACGACCAGGTGGTTTTAATAAGAAACCAATCGATGAAGGAATACGAAATCCCCTTAAGCAACATTGTATACATGGGAATGGGAGAGCCTTTATTGAATTACAGAAATGTATTGAAATCGATCGAAAAAATAACTTCTCCCGAAGGGCTTAATATGTCGCCCCAACGCATTACCGTTTCTACCGCTGGGATTGCCAAAATGATTATGAAGTTGGGTGACGACCTGGTTAAATTTAACCTTGCCCTTTCGCTTCATGCCGCCAATGACGAAAAAAGGAGTAAAATAATGCCGATTAATGAACAAAATTCCTTATCTGCCTTGGCATCCGCACTGAAATACTTTTATGAGAAAACAGGAACAAGAGTAACTTACGAATACATTATTTTCAATGATTTTAATGATACCCTCACCGATGCCAGGGAGTTGGCCGAATTCTGCAAACACGTACCTTGTAAGGTAAACGTAATCGAATACAATCCCATTGAAGGAGGAGAGTTTCAACAAACCTCGGAACCCAAACTAAAAGCATTTATTGATTACCTGGAAAGCAAAAAGGTAATTGTAAATGTAAGAAGAAGTCGTGGCAAAGATATTGATGCTGCATGCGGACAATTAGCGAATAAAAACAAATCGATTATTGATTTGTCTTAACCCGACAAGGGATATGGAGGCAAACAGGGCAAGACATTACTGTTGCTTACGTTATAGGTAAATTTGTTGATCCGATTAAGAAGATTTGTTTTTGTAATTTTTAAAACTAATTTTGATGGTAATTTTAATGATATAAATTATCTATGAAGCAATTTCACAAATTTATACCCATAAGTTCATTACTTTTCTTTGTCTTTTCATTTAGTTCCTGCGTTAAAGATCAGGGAAAAATAGATCCTCCGGCATCTATGACTGCCTGCGACTCCATGCATGTGACCTATGCATTGGTGATCAAACCTATTTTTACTACTAACTGTGCCATCAGTGGCTGTCACGTTCCCGGAGGTTCGGGAAATGGAGATTATACTACCTATGCGGGGATAAAGGGCAAATTTGATAGTGGTGCGCTCAATAATAGGCTTTTCGTGCAGCATAACATGCCTGCCGCGGGCCCAATCAATGCGGATGATTTAAAAAGAATAAAATGCTGGATGGATGCACAGGCACCCAATAATTAAATTGACAATTAACTAACCGTAACTATGAGAAAAACCATTTTAACCTCGCTTTTTATTGGATTAAATTTAAGTCTCTTTGCTCAGATTTACATATCTAAATCCTGTGAAATCAACTTTTTTGCAGGAACTTCTTTGGAAGATATTGACGCGACCAACAAAGCGGCAAAACCCATTTTAAATACAGCAACTGGCGACATTCAGGTTAAAATTCCAATTACCTTGTTTGTATTTAAACGTCCCTTGATGCAGGAACATTTTAATGAGAATTACTTAGAGAGTGATAAATTTCCCGATGCTGTTTTCAAAGGAAAGATCAAAGACGTTGTGGATTACACAAAGGACGGGATAACCAAGGTAAAAGTGAGTGGAAAGATGAACATGCATGGAGTGGAAAAGGAAATTGTAATTGATGGAACCATCACGATAAAAGGGCAGGAAATCAGCCTGCATTCCGAGTTTAACATTCATATTGCAGATTACAATATTAGCGTTCCAACTGTTGTTACCGCAAAAATTGCAGAAGATGTAAAAACCAAAATTGACGCGGTATTAGAGCCTTATAAGAAAAAATAATTGTATTGTTGATACAAAAAACTATGCTTGAAAAAATGATATTGATGAAAAAAAGGGTTTTGTTATTGTGTTTTTCTGTTCTGATAGCAATGAGTGCTTTTGCGCAGGATGATTTATTAAGTATGCTGGATTCCAGCAGCAGTAAAAAAGCTCCCGGAACAAAGGTAATTGCCACATTTAAAAATTCAAAAATCGTTAATGCCCAAACTACCGAAACCGTTAAAGCAAAAACGATGGACTTTAAAATAACCCATCGTTTCGGCAATATGGGAACCGAAAGTAATGGAGGGGTGCATACGCTTTACGGTTGGGATAACATTCAGGATGTTCGTCTTTCCTTTGATTTTGGGATTACCGATAAGCTTACCCTGGGTGTAGGCAGGAGCAAAAGAGGTGAAAATTTGGATGGATCACTTAAATACAGGTTATTGGAGCAAACAACGGATAATAAAGTGCCCTTGTCCATGGCCATTTACGAGGACCTGATTTTTACCCCGCAAACTGCTGCTCAATTGTATGCAGGTACGGTTAATCCTCCCAATAATAATGCGGATCGTTTTACCTACGTGAGTCAACTGATCATTGCGCGTAAATTCGGACCCAAGTTTTCATTTGAAGTATTGCCCACCTACGTTCATCGCAATTATGTAATGGCGGCAATAAACCCCGATAATGGAGCGAGTGAAACCAATGATTTATTTGCCTTAGGCGGCGGTGGAAGGATTAAATTAGGTAAACGTGTGGCTATTATTGCCGACTATTTTTACACCTTTTCCGATTACAGAATGAATAACTCCAGTACTCCTTTTTACAATGTATTTGCGGTGGGGATAGAAATTGAAACCGGAGGCCACGTTTTTCATATTGATTTAACCAATGCACCCGGCATTCTGGAGGGTGATTTTCTTGCCAATACCACAGATAGCTGGCTGAAAGGCGGATTTAAATTGGGCTTCAACATTTCGAGGGTCTTTAATCTTTAACTGCACCTTTTATCGGTTAATTTTTTCCGTTCGATTTTTGAAGTTCGCTTAAACCGGTTCAAATAAATTGGAGTATTTTTGTCAAACAAACTTTAAATTTATGTTTGCCGGCAAAGTGTATTCTTTCCAAATTGCGGATACGTCCAATCTTCAGGGGAAGCATGATACGCTTTTAAGGAAAGGGAATAGCTATAAAGAATTTGTTTCTGATACGAATCAACACCCTCAAAAGAAACATAAAAACCAGGAGAAAGAGAAAGCCCTCTCAGAAAAGAACAAATCCAAAGAACCAAAAGAAGTTATTCACGCCCCTGCGGCCGCACTTGTAAAGATTCCGGTTAAGAGCCAGCCTCTTTCTAAAAATGGCCTTGCTGATACAACACAAGCTATTGGGAAAACACAGAAATCGCTATTTACCGATCATTTGTGTTCAACCGTTACCATCCAGCCACGCATCCATCCCAAAAACGATCAATTTTGGATAAGTGCTGTATTATTACTGGCCTTTATCATCTATGTTTGGTTAAAAGTGCTTTACCGAAGGCCATTAAGAAAGATGTTGGATACCTTCATCTATAAAAGGGGAACCACGGAGTTGGCAAGGGATGAAAACTCTGCATCCAACAGGGCATCCATCTTTTTTTCCCTCCTCTTTGTAATTATCCTTTCACTATTCATATACCAGAGTTTTTCCATGAATAATCACTATTACCTGGAAACACAAATTAAATTGGGCCTGTATCTTCTCATTTGTGCCGGTGTAATCCTCACTTATTTTATAAAGGTATCCACCGTTAATTTATTAGCCTTTCTGTTCAATGCAAAAGGCATGGGAGCGGAGTATGTTTATAACATACTCCTTTTCAACAAGGTACTGGGTTTATTTCTGTTTCCTATAACATTATTTATCGCCTATTTCAGACTGCTTCCTACCTATTATTTTCTTTATTCGGGGTATTTGTTAATCCTGTTGATGTTTGTGTATAGAAGTGTAAGGATATTAATTATAGGAATTCACAACAGTAAAATTTCAAAATTATATTTATTTTTATATCTTTGCACCCTCGAATTTTTGCCATTAATCGTTCTTGTTAAGTTATTCATTTGTATTTTATAGATGTTTAACCTTTTTTTTAGAGAAACGACTTTTTTCTTTTTAACTTAAAATTGTTACTAAAATGAAAGTTAAAACTATTTTAGTTTCACAGCCCAAACCCGAAACAGAGAAGTCTCCTTATCTTGAACTTGCGAAAAAATGCAATGTTAAGGTCGATTTTCGCGAGTTTATTCATATTGAGGGGGTAAGTGCAAAAGACTTCAGAAAAGACCGAATCAATATTCTGGATCACAATGCCGTTATTCTCACCAGCAGAAATGCTGCCGATCATTTTTTCAGGATTTGCGCAGAAATGAGGGTAACTGTGCCCGATACGATGAAATACTTTTGCATTTCGGAATCAACCGCCTATTACCTTCAAAAATACGTTGTTTACCGCAAAAGAAAGATTTTTCATGGTAAACAGACTTTTACCGATTTGATGGGAATAATTAAAAAAAATAAGGATGAACGCTTTTTACTTCCTTGTTCTGACATTCATAAAGAAGAAATAGCAGACATTTTAGACGAACAAAAAATAAAATATACAAAAGCTGTTTTATATAAAACAGTTTGCAGCGATTTATCCGACCTGGCCAATGTAAATTACGATGTATTGGTTTTCTTTAGCCCTTCGGGGATCAAGTCCTTGTATCAAAACTTTCCAAAATTCAAACAAAACAAAACCCGAATTGCTGCCTTTGGCCCTACAACGGCAAAAGCGGTGCAGGAAGCCGGATTGAAATTAAATATTCATGCTCCCCGGCCCAATGCGCCTTCAATGACCATGGCCCTGGAACAGTATATCCAGGAAATGAATAAAAAATAATTCGGACTCTATTCATTTACCCTCTTATTCGTTTTAGCACGGGGCAGGAAGAAAATTAAGATGTACTTTTGTGCCCATGTATTCCTTTACTAAAAACGAAAGATTAACCAGCCAGCTCCTTATCGATAAACTATTTGAAAGCAACCATTCTTTTGTGGTTAGTCCCTTAAAAGTTTTATGGATAAATGCAGAACATCCGGGAAAATATCCCGTACAAATTGCCATAAGTGTCCCCAAGAAAAAATTCAAACGAGCAGTGGATCGAAACCTCCTGAAAAGAAGGATAAGGGAGGCTTACCGGAAGAACAAGAGTATTTTATATGATTTTTTGAACGAAAATAACAAGAAATGCCTGGTCATTCTTATTTATAATTCGCAAAAAGAATTAACCTATCAGGAAATTGAGTCTAAAATAATTCTGGTGCTTCATCGTTTAATTCAGGAAAATGGGAAAATTAGTTAGTTTCATTTTTATCGGCTTGATTAAATTTTATCAGTTAACCATTTCACCATTATTAATGCCTTCCTGCAGGTACACCCCTACCTGCTCGCAATACGGTATTGAAGCCTTTCATAAACATGGGTTTCTTAAAGGCTTTTATTTAACGTTTAAAAGGTTTTTATCCTGTAACCCATGGGGCGGTTGCGGACATGATCCGGTACCCTAGATTATTAATCTATTTTTATTAAATTTGAGGAATGAAAAGACTGAACGTGTTTATTCGGAAATTTAAATTTGGGTTCTTAGCCATACTCATAGCAGGCTATGCATTGATATCCTATAGCTTTGTTGATGAATACTTTGAGGTATCTAAAAACCTGGACATCTTTGCCACCCTTTTCCGCGAGCTCAATCTTTATTATGTGGACGAAACCAAACCTGGTGACCTGATGAAAAAAGGAATTGATTCCATGCTGGAATCACTCGATCCTTACACCAATTATATTCCCGAATCGGAAATTGAAGATTATCGTTACATGACCACCGGTCAGTATGGTGGCATCGGCTCTTTAATCAGACAAAAGGGAGATTATGTAGTTATTGCCGAACCTTATGCAGGATTTCCTGCTCAAAAAGCCGACTTACGTGCAGGAGATGTTATCCTGGAAGTGAATGGCATTTCTGCGAAAAGCAAAAAAACAGATGACATCAGTAAAATACTCAAAGGCCAACCTGGAACACCGGTTAAACTGCTGATTGAAAGGGAAGGGGAAAAAAACCATATTGAAAAATCGCTCTCCAGGGAAGAAATTAAAATTAAAAGTGTTTCCTATTCCGGGATGTTAACCGAAAACGTAGGCTATATAAAACTTACCGGCTTTACCGAAAATGCGGCCAAAGAGGTTCAGGATGCGCTCCTTGAGTTAAAGAAAGATCCCAAATTGAAATCATTGGTATTCGACCTGAGAGGTAATCCAGGAGGACTCTTAAAAGAGGCTGTAGACATTGTAAACATTTTCGTGGATAAAGGCCAGGAAATAGTGAGTACCCGTGGAAAGGTAAAAGACTGGGAAAAAACCCATGTTGCTTTAAATCCGCCTGTTGATGTGAGCATCCCCATTGCCGTATTGGTTAACAGAGGATCTGCTTCCGCTTCCGAAATTGTTTCCGGGGCTATTCAGGATTTAGACCGGGGTATTGTTGTCGGGCAGCGTACCTATGGTAAAGGCCTGGTGCAACAAACAAGACCATTAAGCTACAATGCGCAACTAAAAGTGACCGTTGCCAAATACTATATACCCAGTGGAAGATGTATTCAGGCACTTGATTATTCTCATCGTAATGAGGATGGAAGTGTAGATAAAATCCCTGATTCGCTCATTACTGCATTTAAAACCAAAAACGGTAGAATTGTTTACGACGGCGGTGGTGTTGCCCCTGACATTACTACAGAAGCCATCAAATACAGCAGCATAACTACCAGTCTTGTAACCAAAAGCCTCATCTTTGATTACGCCACCAAATACAGGATGAATCACCCCAATATCCCTGCTGCCAAAACATTTAAACTATCAGATTCGGATTACGATGACTTTGTTGCCTTCCTCAATGGCAAAGATTATGATTACGTGACAAAAAGTGAAAAAACACTGAGTGATCTGAAAGAATCAGCGGAAAAAGAAAAATATTTTGATGGAGCTAAATCCGAATTTGAAGCCCTGAAAAACAAGATAACGCATAATAAAAATGAGGACTTGATTAAATTCAAACCTGAAATAGAAGAATTTTTGGAAGCAGAAATTGCTTCCCGATATTATTTTCAGGATGGAAGGCTGGAATCAGACATGAAATCGGACCCCGATATAAAGCAGGTGGTGGCTGTTTTAAATGATCCTGAAAAATACCATTCCATTTTAACCACCATTCTGAAATCCGATAAACCTTACCATTCTGAAAAAGTGAATTCGGACAAATTAATCAAGGATAAATCAGATAAAAAGAACTGACTTCCCTGGAGTTTAAGTTACTGTTTTGACATTTCTAGGCATTTGAATAATTTTAAACGAAACGTTTAATGATTTCGTTACCCCCTCTGATAAACGCTATTTTATTCTAATTTTGACAATTATAATTTTAAAGAGTTTATTACGTTTTAGTTTACAATGAAGATATTTTTACCTCCTAAATACCATAGCAGCATTTATTTTTTTGGATTGACTTTAATGGTCGTTGGGCTTCCACTATCAAAATTCATGATGAGCCTTTCCCAGATTATACTTATTGTTAATTGGCTTTTAGAAGGATCCCGAAAAGAAAGATTCCTGCTCTTTCTTAAAAACAAAACGGCCGTTATTATCAGTTCAATTTACTTGCTGCATCTCCTGGGCTTACTATATACTACCGAATTTAATTACGGCCTGGAAGACGTTCGTAAAAAAATACCCTTACTCCTTTTGCCCTTGTTATTTTCTTCCACTTCGGCGCTTTCCAAAAAGCGCTTTGATCAACTCATGTATCTTTTTATAGGATCTATCTTTGTGGCAACGCTAGTAAGTGTTGCCGTTCTCCTCGGCATCATTTACCGACCCCTGGTTGATATCCGGGAAATTTCGATTTTTATTTCTCATATTCGATTTAGCCTGTTGATCTGTCTGACCATTTTTATTTCTGCCTATTACGCCTTTAAAGCAGCATCCAATCGCCTTAAGATTTTCCTATTCCTCCTTATTGCCTGGTTTATTAGTTTTTTATTCCTGTTAGAATCCCTTACCGGACTTATTATCCTGTTGCTGACTAGCCTGATACTAATTACTTTTTGGGCATTAAAAAGCCAAAGACTCATTTATAAATATTCAGGTTTAAGTTTTATGGTGGTTGTTTTATTGATCACCTTTCTTTATTTGGATCGTCTTAAGTTACCTTTTTCAGAAAAAATTCCGATCAATTCAACCGCAGTTAAATCCTATACATCAAGGGGTAATCTGTATGATAATGACTTAAAAAGTTTGCAGGTTGAAAATGGAAATTACATCTGGCAAAATCTGGCATGGAATGAAACCCAGGAGGCCTGGGATAAAAGAAGCAAGGTAAAGTTTTCGGAAAAAGACTTAAAAGGGAATGATATAAAATATACCCTGATCCGTTTTCTTACCTCAAAAGGCTTAAAGAAAGATGCGGATGCCGTTAATTCACTGAGCCAGGAAGAAGTTTTATCCATCGAAAGGGGTGTGAGTAATGTAAATAATCAGGATCTTATTTCTTTAAACGGAAGGCTGCAACAGACCATTTGGGAATTAGATAACTATTTTAAAGGAGGTAACCCCAGCGGACACTCTTTAACCCAACGCTTTGAATTTTGGAAGGCTGCTGTAGGAATCATTAAAGAAAATCCAGTTGCAGGAGTGGGTACAGGAGATGTGGAAATTGCCTTTGCTGCGCAATACGATAAGATGAATTCTCCCTTATCCGAGGAGTGGAGATTACGATCACACAACCAATTTTTGTCTATTGCCGTTGCACTTGGTTTAGTAGGCCTTTGCTGGTTCCTGATAAGTCTTTTTTTTCCCTTGTTCTATGAAAAAAAATTCAATGACTATTTCTATTTTGCTTTCTTTCTGATTGCTTTCTTTTCTATGTTTACAGAAGACACCTTGGAAACGCAAGCAGGAGTTTCCTTTTTTGCCTTTTTCAATGCCTTGTTTTTGTTTACCAGAAAACCTCATTGGGAAAAGAGCCCCGAATGATCCCCTCCAACCACTCTCTAAAGTCGAACTTGTTGCCATTGAGCAACAACTTTTCCCCTTTTTCTGAATTCCTTACTATAAAGAAGTAATTGCTACTTATATATCCTTTTTTATTTTTAATTTTGGATGACAATGGAAAAAGCTGAACATCCTTCAGTAAGTGAGTTTAAAATTATTCCACCAGCGATTAGCTCATCCGGGGTCTATTTATTTACTACTGATCACGGGATAATTTATGAGGTAAGGTTTGGACGCAGGCAAGACAACATCCTTTATGCAATCATTGTGTTTGGCGTTATTAACGATGAATTTGATGGGGAAGAATATTCTCTTACCAATATGGGAGACATATACAAAGTGATGAGAACCATTGTAAAAGTGGTGAAGCTATTTATGGAACAACATCCCACCATGGCCTGTTATGAATTTACAGGTATTTCCAGAGAAGGTGAAAGTGAAGATGGAGGATCAGCCAGAATAAATCTATACAAAAGATACCTTCCCCAGATCTTTGACGATCATTGGAAATTTGAATTCAAAGGCAATACAGCGATCGTCTCTCGAAAGAGATGATCATTTCTTGTCCAATTTCCTATCCAGTATGCCCTGCAATTGATCTACATCAACCCGTTTTGCAATAATTACTTTCTTATCGTCCAACAGATAGATCACCGGGGTGCTGTAGATATCAAAAGTCTTTTTAAATCCGGTTTGGTAAGTAGGATCGGATACGTTAATCCAGTTTAACTCATTTTCACGAACGTACTTCTTCCATTCCTTTACATCCGTTTCTGTTTCCACCGCAAAAACCTGCACTCCCTTTGAAGCTACTTTTTTATAATAGTCGCGCAGCAAAGGAGTTGTTTTTTTACAATGGCTACAGCCATGGTCCCAAAAATAAAGTATCGTATATGGTGCTTTTACATTGTACAAGGAGTAAATGTTGCCATTAGAATCGGCCATGGTTATATTAGGACATTTCTTATCAATCAACAGATTTTTTAAGGTATTCGCACGCAGGGTAATTTTAGCAAGTTGGGTAGAATCCACCCAATAAGCCTGCTTACTCATGTAGTATTTTTGGGCTAAATGCACAAATACACCATCCATGCCCATGATATTAGACGTTTCGTAATTATAGGTGGACCAGGCGACGAGGTATTTGAAGATCTCCTTGTTCGCTTTTGCTTTTTCGCAGAGGTAATCCAGGGAAATATTGATCGAGTCAGGGTGTTGAAGCGTTAATTTATCCAGGTACTCCTTTATCTTATTATTAAAAATAGGTGTTCTTAACAGCCTGTCATCCGAAAAATCAATGTTATCAAAGTAATGTGCCTTGTAATACTTAAATGGAAACAAGGTATCGGGTTTCCCATTGGCCAATTTAGGGGCATCGGGGACAACAGGTTCTTCCATGGATTTAAACACCTTCGACACAAACAAATCGGGATGATCCTTGATGAACTTTGACTTATATTCCTTCACTTCCGTATCGATATGGCTGATTTTTTTCTGCACCAACTCCGAAGAATCTTTATTGCTTTTGATGTTTTTATATTTCTCACGTAAGGGTTCTATTTCCTTTTGCTTTTGGATGATAAAGGTCAGGTAATCATAAAACAATTTGTTCTCAGAGGACCCCTTTATTTTCATGGATTTAATCATATCCACCGTATCGGTTTCCATCGAAAACTCCTGTTCCTTATCCACCATCAATTCAAAATACTTTTTACTGGGAAGCACAATCAGATAAATGCCTCCGGGAAGCTTTTCTTTGCCTTTAAAATGATAAAATCCTTTACTGTCGGCACGGGCAGTATCCTTAATGTATTGTTTGTCGCCAAAATAATTGGCCAGTAAACAAAAGGTATCCTTTACTCCCGTTATTTTTACCTTTATGTTGTATCCTCCATCCGCAGCAACTAATTGCGAAACGGATAACAGAAAAAAGCAGGTGCTAATTATAAGGCATTTCATGGTGAATAGATTTGGATAACAAATTTAACATTTTTTAGGTTTATCAAAAACAGGGGCCGCTTTTTTTAACTAACCAATTAATTATTACTATTATCTATTACAGTAAATGTATTTTTTATATACTTGCAGTATATAATATATTGACAATGACAATCGACAATCCTTTTTTCAAAAACGAGGGGTTAAAAAAGAAACTGGAAGAAAAGGAGATTAAAAAAGTGGAGAAAAATTTAATTTCGAAATTTAAACTTCTTCAATCTCAGGAAAGGATGCTATTTGTAGGCTATTGTGCGAAAAATAGAAAAATTTCTACCCTACTTCAAGCGTTGATTCGTGAACATTTCGACAGCTTTTCTGAAAAGGAAAAAAATTTCTACAAATTGATCTTACCTTCTCTTTGCAAGTCATTTTAAAAGACGTTTAGGCTCTCGTTCTTCCCAAATTAATTTACAAATTGCTTAAAATGCAACTGATTATATACAGCAAATGGATGAAAACAATAAGCAAGGATTTCATTTATAAAAGCCAGAGCTGGATTAAATCAATAGAAAAAAGGAAGTGATTGCGAATCAATAGAATGCTATTTCTTAATTTGATACAGCCTGCAGTAATCGGAATGATAGGAAAGGGTGTAATGATCGTTGAGGTTTTTTCTAATGCTGTTAGAACAAGAATCCGTTCTTCCATCCAGGTTACCCAATATAAAAACGCAATCGATTTGCTGACTTTTATTTTGTGGATTGCTTTTCCAATTTAAACAAGGTAATTCGCCTGAACGGATCGTTCCAAAGAGGGTATTGGGAACAAACCGATCATTCCATTTAAGTGGGAAATAATCATTTCCACATTCGTAATTTTCAAGAATGACCATGGGTTTATCTATTCCTAAATAATTGGAAAAATGAGATTCCAGCCAGTTATCCGAATAATTTAGCGGAAGCACCAGGCTATTAGCAGGAACAAAATTGGATGCCTCATTGCATTCAACAGCCACTTTGTTTAATTCCCTTGCCGCCGAAAAATAATACGTTTTCAAATTGAACTGACAATAAAAAAGGATAAGCAGGGATAAAACGCCCAACCATTTGGGAAGATCCTGAGCAGCAAGCCAAATGACCATGAACAGATAAAACAATAAACACAGCCTGACAGAAACAAAACCGGCAGAAACAGTTGAATCAGGTAATTTAAAAAACAAGAGCAGCATGAGTAAAGCAGAGAACAACCAGAAATCACTCAGTTGGAAAATGCTCTTTAGCAGGTGCCTCAATCGGGTTTGAAAGGTCATTTTGGAAGAATCCCATAGGGCATTTACCTTATTAAACACGGCAATGATAAACAGGCAGGTAATAAGGTAATAGATTTTTTTTGTGTATGGCTCTTCCTCCTGAAAATTCAACGAAATCATTGGCCGTATCTGCTTTATCCAATTGGTCAATTCCGCAGAACTTAAAAACGTAGGGGTTCCCGATTGCCTCGAATAAAAATAATAACCCATCAATGTGATAGGAAGTATCGAGGCAAGCAATATCATTGTTGATTGCCGCAAGGCCGTTTGAATGGAATGGCTAAACGAAACAGCATTTTTAACAGGCGAAATGATTGCAGCAGTGAGGATTTGAATTCCAATGAGTAATACTAAAACGGCAAAAACAAACAGGTGGGAAAAATAAGTTAAACTCACTAATAAAAACAACATGAGTGTTCTTTTCCATGTGAAGGAATCCTTGCAATGCCTGATCCAATAATTAATTGAAAGTAATAACAACACCAGCCCAACACAAAAATTATAAAATCCTAAAAAGAAAATAAAAGTATAAGTAAAGGGGAAAATAAAATAGCTGAACAAATAGCTTTCTGGAGCAATGGTTTTTATTAAGCTTCGGAAAGCAAATGGGAGGCCTATCAAATAAAATAGCAGTAGTAATTTATCGGCAAGGAATGCGGGCAGGAATAAATTAAAAAAGCTAAGAAAAAAATGACCCGTCCAATTCGGAACAGGTTCAGTATTAAAAACGAAGAAATGGCTTAGGTTTTCGTTATGATCGACGATAAGTTGCTTGATCAGGTTCGCATTATAAAGATGCGCAGCACCATCCAACGTAGGAAAAAACTTATTTGATATTAACGGAATCAAATTGAAAAGGGTAATCAAAATAAAGAAAACAGATTCCGCTTTTTTAAAATTTTTTGATCCCATAACCTCTTGGCAAGAGCATTTTTTAAAATCCAGGTATCGCTTACACTAAAATTTTAAATGCGTTCCCGTTGGGGTAAAGGTAGCTATTTAAGCGGCAAAAGAAAAAGGCTGAACGGGTAGGCCTAATGAGGAGTTTTTTTTAACAACACCCTACTTGTGTTGCAACATGCGCGATGATTCACTTAAATCAAGTTGTTCCATAATATTTACAATGCAAGGTTCGTGTTTAAAATGAACCATACAATCTATAATTTTATCATTCAGCACATAGATCTCAAACTTTTCCCTGGAAAGATTAATTCTTTTCCCACTTGCGGGAGCATAAATATCATACATATGGGGAATTGAAATGGCAAAATCCTGGGTGTTATCAGCAGTAATTTGTATACTTCCCTTAACTAACTCATCTTCCAAAACAAGTACCGTATGATTAAATTTCCAATTCGGAAAAGCACTAACTAAATTGGAGAAAAGTTCAATAAATTGAGTTTTATTTAACATCAGTGGAGTGAAGCCGGAGAAAGAAAATTCTTCATCAATTATTTCATTTAATAGCGCTATATTTTGCGACTCAATGGCCTTAAAAAGACTAAGTGCCAATTCTGTTTTTGTACGTGTCATAGGTATTTTATTTTATTATGATCAAATGTAGTTTACCAGTGTTAAACAGGTATGAACCTAGCATTAAGATATAATTAAATTGGCTTGGATCTTTAGAATAGAGAGGACTCCTCCGCTTGAAGAATGCCGTGCAGCGAACCAATATGTTAAATTTACAGCTTGATTACGAATTAAGTATTAAAAATTTCCAATCACTTCTCATTTTTCAGAAATTCAATCCGGTTTCCAAACGGATCTTTGAATGAAAATCTTTTTTGTCCGGGAATTTGCTTTTCCTCTTTTATAGAAATGTTGTTTTTCTCCAACTGCTTTTTTGCTTCCTCCAAATTTTCTACTTCAAAAGCCGGATGGCGTTTTGATTTGTTGATTTCATTTTCAGTACCAATATGCAATTGGATGTCGCCGGTTTGCAACCAGAATCCTCCATTCGGAATTAAAACTTCAGGTTTGGAAATTTCTTTCAGTCCAAGAATTTCACAGTAAAATTTACGAGCTTCATTTTCTTTCCCAATGGGAATGCAAAGCTGAATGTGATTGAGACGGAGAATTTTTAACATGGAAAAAAATTATTTCACCATTTTCTTTTAATCACATACACTGCCATGAAAAAACGCATTCGATTACTTAGGCGGATAGATTACAACCTGAATAAGATGGCAACAATTACCCTATCCTCGTATTTCACCAGGTCGGGGGCCCAACCCGCAGGCAAAGGAGTATAGGTGTAACCGCTTGGAGAAGTAACACCACCTGGGCCTGCAAAGTACCCTACGTTTGCACCACGATGCACATATTCCAATCGGAATTCAATACTTTGATTGGGCATCCAGCTGAAATTAGTGGAATAGTCCCATCCCGTAAACTGGTCGCCGGGGTTCTCCGTAAAAGGATGAGTACCTGCCGGTTGAGTAGGATTATATGGATTGGGAAACGGGCTCGCATCTCCTGTTGGAGCAAGTATAAGGTAACGCCCCGGATTAGTCATCCACCCTCCTCCAACTGTCCACGCAAATTTATGATGGTGAAACCAGATGCGATTATAGGCCATGCAGCTTACAAAGTTTTGCGCCGGGCCTTTTACGGCATCACTTGTAAAACCATTCACTCCATCACCTTTTTCGTAGCCAATATCTCCTGTTAACGAAAATGCCATCTGGCTTATTCCGCTAGATTCTTTTTTATGATAGTACCTATAGAGCATACTGTTGTCGGAGTGAAATCTGTGCCTGCCCAATAAACCGGCAGCATCAGTTCCGTAGTAATCGTTGGTAAGAATTTTAAAATTTTCGTTCGGACACCACGTCATGTTTCCACCTACTCCGGGCATGGAATTAAACGATCCGTAACTTTGCCAACCATTAATGAGCCAGGCTTCTATCTTAAATTTCGTAGTCGGGAACATCTGTACCCGGATGCCATTGAAAAACCAGGGCGTATTATCCGACGTGTAAGAAGCCTGGTATTCCCAGTTCTCCGCCTGATAATAAGAATTAAGGCCTACATAGGACATAAACATTCCCCCATCCACATTAACGCCGTGCATGACATTAAAATGATAACCGGCATAGGCTTCACTTATATAGCGGTAGGCATTCTGCAGGTCATACTGTCCACGAAAAGTACTCAGGTCATTACGCGGAATAAGAGTAGATCTTGTTCCGAATTGGGTTAATATCCTGGCGCGGGCGCCGTCATAGTTGAATTCTCCGCCAAAAACGGCAGCCGAAACTTCCATTTCATTATTGCGTGCAAGTGCAGTAGACCCCACAACGGTATGATCAATCGGGTTTGCAAAAGAATAGGTGCTGTTGGCATCCAGCAAAACAATACCCGAAACATACTTACTTGTCAAAATGGATGAATCGCGACGATCACTCCCATTCTGCCAGCTCTGATCCTGGCCTTCGAAAGGAATTTGACTTTTTATTGAATCTGTTTTTTGTCCGAAAGAACTCATTGTTGCTGCAATGAACGTCAAGGATAGTAATTGTATTTTCATCCGTTTTGTACTTTTTTGCTTTTACTTGTTAATGCTATTTTCAGTTAATCAAAGAACGCCCTCGTCGTAGGCTTTTTCTCCGTGAATGGAAGAATCCAATCCTGCATCTTCCTGGGTTTCGGAAACTTTAACCTTTGTTATTTTATTTATGAGCCACAACATAATATAAGTAAACACGAATGCATACACACAGGCTACAACTACAGCAATTACCTGCTTGATAAAGAAATGAGTTCCACCGTATAACAAACCATCAGCACCGCTGGCGTTCATGGCTTTCGATGCGAAAACTCCAAGCAAAACAGTTCCCAAACATCCACCAATACCATGCACTCCCCAAACATCCAGGGCATCGTCCCAGCCCATTTTGTTTTTTAAATGAACTGCCAGGTAACAAACTATGCCCGAAGCAATTCCAATGGCTACTGCAGCGGGAAGCGAAACAAATCCTGCCGCAGGTGTTATGGTTGCAAGTCCTGCCACGGCACCAGTAAGCAAGCCAACAAATTTTGGTTTTTTTTGCAAACTCCATTCAATGGCTAACCAGGTAATCGCTGCGAAAGATGCGGCCACATCGGTATTCAAAAAAGCAAGGCCTGTAATGGCATTTACATCCAGCGCGCTGCCGGCATTAAACCCATACCAGCCGAACCACAATAATCCTGTTCCTATTGCAATAAGCGGAATGCTGTTTGGAGGTGATTGCACATCTCTCCGTTTTCCAACATAAATTACCGAAGCCAACGCTGCAAAACCTGCAGTTGCATGGACAACAATACCGCCTGCAAAATCCAACACACCCCATTTGGCCAGTAAACCGCCGCCCCACACCATATGAGCAAAGGGATAATACACAAGCACCTGCCAAAGCACTAAAAATATTAAATAGGACTTAAAGGTGACCCGATTTACAAAGGCTCCGGTGATCAAAGCAGGAGTGATTATCGCAAACATCATTTGATAAGCAATAAATACGAATTCAGGCATCTTCGCATTCCCTGGAAAAGGCGTGTTCAAATTAACCCCGCACATAAATGCTTTATCCAGATTACCAATAATGCCACCCATAGCATCGCCACTAAAACAAAGGGAATAGCCGCATACAAACCACAGAATGGTGGTGATCCCCATCGAAACAAAGCTTTGAATCATAATTCCGAGAATGTTTCTTTTTCCGGCAAGGCCGCCATAAAAAAAGGCTAAGCCAGGTGTCATTAACATCACTAAGCTGGTGGCTAATAACATAAAGCCAATTGTTCCTGTGTCAAATGTATGCATGAGTGTTTTGTTTAAGTGTTGAATCTCGAATTGAAACTGCAAATAACATTCTTGTATGCTAATGTTTGATGCTAAAATAGAGCAACTTATTCTAATAACCTATTTTAAGTGTGCTTTATGAAACCAGAACTAAAAATGGGATGAAGTAGAAAATAAAATCGAAGATCATTGGGTGATGAGCTCCGTTTAGCAGGCTGTAAAACGAAAAGCCCTACGGGATATTCCCGTAAGGCTTTTAATTAAGTGGATTTGATAGGGAAAAGTGATTAGTAAAAGAATTGTTCGGAAATCACTTTACCGTCTTTCACCCCGAACACACAAATTTCATTTATCTGCATTCTGCCTCTTTCCTTAAAAGTAGCATCTAATGAGCAGGCAACGCTAAAATAATTTCCGCCAATAATTGGATCGCCAAATGAGCCGCCGTGTCTTTCTACTATATTTGATGCAAAATGTTTTCCTTTTATTATTACTGCTTCTTTACCTATTGCAGGTGGCGTTGGAGAATGTGCAGGTTCGTGACTTGTAATCTCCTCTGCATAAAGTTCTTGTTGCGCTTCTAACATTTGTCCTTTACGACAAAGTTCTACTAATCTATTTGCTATCTCTTGAGTTGTCATTGTTATGTTGTTTTAATTAGGGTGCGAAGATAAGTATTTAGCTATAATTAAACATCCCATTGTTTGCATCTAAAAGAAAGAGCCACTAAATCCGTCGATTGAAGACTTAGTGGCTTTTTCATTGCATTTCGATTATCTAAATGCATCAAGTGGGCCCTGTTGGAATCGAACCAACCACCCACAGATTATGAGTCTGTTGCTCTAACCGAATGAGCTAAGGGCCCTTTTTTCCTTTAAAGTAAGGGCACGAAATTATATATTTGCATACAATAAACCAATATTATTAACCTAAATATTCCAAGATCAACAGATGATGAAAGCAGGACAGGAAATAAAGAATATCATTTTTGATTTGGGAGGAGTTATTCTCAATATTGACTATCATTTAACCATGGATGCATTCAGAAAACTCGGAATGGAAGAGTTTTTTTCTCAACAACAACAAACTGAAATGGTCGACCTGTATGAAAAGGGTTTTATTTCCTCTGATGAATTCCGAAATCAAATTAAAAGTCATCTGCCTGCCGATACTAAAACGGATCAAATTGATCGGGCCTGGAATATCATGCTGCTGGATTTGCCCATTGAAAGGATTGAGTTGCTAACGCAGCTTAAAAAAAAGTACCGGCTTTTTCTCTTAAGTAACACCAATGAGATTCATATTCGTGCTTTTTCAAACTACCTCTGGCAAACTTTCGGATTCGATAATTTATCCCATCTCTTTGAAAAGGAATATTTGTCTTATCAACTAGGAATGCGCAAACCGGACAAGGAAATATTTGAATTTGTATTGGATGAAAATGGGCTGAAAGCAGAGCAAACCATTTTTATTGACGATTCGCCTCAACATATTGAGGGGGCAAAACAAACCGGCATCCATACTATTTGGTTGGAAAAGGGGAAAACCATTTTGGACTTGTGGAATAAGGAAGCCCTTATTTAAGCTTATTTAACCGCAAAGAATGATTATCAGGCATACGCCGAACTCGCGTTATTTAATTTCCTGACAAAGCTCTATCAATACCCCATTGGTGGCTTTGGGATGCAAAAAGCAAATGAGTTTATTATCCGCTCCTTTTTGTGGAACCGCAGATAGCAAGGTAAACCCTTCGCCTTCCAGGCGCTTCATTTCGGAGTAAATATCCGCCACTTCGAAGGCAATATGATGGATGCCCTCTCCTTTTTTTTCTATGAATTTGGCAATCGGGCTTTGAGCAGAAGTTGCTTCAAGTAATTCTATTTTATTCTCTCCAACTTGAAAAAAAGAAGTGGAAACCCCCTCCCGCTCCACATCCTCTTGTTTATAAGGTTGAACACCAAACAATTTTGAGAAAAGCTCATTCGACTTTTCAATGTCCTTTACCGCAATCCCGATATGTTCTATTTTCAGCATCTTTTAAAGAAAAAACCCGAAGCAATGTCCGGGTTTATAAATTGAATCCTAATTAAGAGTGCCTTATTTTTTGATAAAATCAGCCATTTTATTATCGTAATTCAGATAATAAACCCCTTTTTGTAAATTTGTGGCGTCCACTTTACTGGCAAATCCTTTTTTAACAATGTTTCCGTATTGATCGTATATTTCAAACATGGTTTCCACCGGACTGTTTCCTGAAACAAACTCTATTTCCTTAGATACCTTAATAGGCATAAAACTTATTTCAGGGCTGCTTGATATAAAGTCTACCGGTTTAGATAAGCGAGGTTGACCAGTATAATCTACTTGCTTCACCCTAAATTGATTTTTACCTGTATGAGGAACTACTTTAAATGAATATTGATTGGCATCAAGAGTACCGTTACCTTCCAATTCTCCAACTTTTACCCATTTGTTCCACCTGAATTGTTCTATAATAAAGGGAAGCTTTCCAGTTTCTCCTTTGGTCGACCATTTTAAGGTACCTTCTTTATCCATGTTCATGGCCAATACTTCAAAGGTACTCTTGGGTTTTAATACTTCTGGGTTAAGCACCTTGGGTTTACAATCGTCCCTGTGTTTAATTTTAACTTCTACTTTATCCCCCAATTTCAATTGGAAGTTTTTAAAATCAATTTCGAAAGCACTCGAATTGATTTCATCGGTTGTTACCTGGCCATTAACAGTCACCTCAAATACGCAAAAACCAACCCCTGTAGTGGTGAATGGATTTTGAACATATAGGTTTTTTCCCTGGTAATTTCCCTCTAAAATCATTACAGCAGCGCTAGCCCCTAAGGATATTAGACAAAATAAGACGATACTGAAAAAGATTTTTTTCATTTCAAACAAGTTAAAAATAAGAACCTTTTAATGGCCGTTTACTTATTTTCGAACGCAATATTAAAGTCTTATTTCAGAAATTCAAAATAAAAAAATAATTATTTTTGAAATCAGCACTTACATAAATGGCCAATATGTCTTAAAACATTAATATGACAGACTGATTTTCGTCCTAAAAAAAATTTTGTAACAAAATGCAAGGGGTGATTATTATTTGCTCTTTTCAGGAAGAAACCTTATTCTTGTGATAAATACGCTATTTTAGGTTAATAATAGCTTAACATTGCTTGATTATATGCTGTTTATCATGAGAAAACTTTCCTTTTTCATTCTTTTTCTATCCATAGTTTGTTCTTCCTGTAAGAATACTGGTGACCATACCGCTTCAACTTCTAAAAATTCCGCCAAAGGGGGTAAATTTTACGGTGGAACCTTGAGGATCAGTAAAAATGACATTTATCAGACTCTTTATCCTTATCGTATAGTAGATGCTGTTTCCGGCTCACTGGCCTACCAAATTTACGAGGGCCTCGTTAAATTTAATAGTAAAGACCTTTCCATTCGGCCTGCATTGGCTGAAAAATGGGAAGTTGATTCCAGTGGAACTCATTATACCTTTCATCTTAGAAAAGGGGTACTGTTTCAGGACAATGAATGTTTTCCTGGCGGAAAAGGGCGTGAGGTAAAAGCAGAAGATTTCAGGTATTCATTTGAAATGCTTTGTACGGATAATGCCGACAACTTCAATTTTGTCGCTACATTTAAAGACCGTGTATTAGGTGCAAACAGCTTTTTCGAAGAAAGCAAAAACCCTAAAGCGGGTGCGCACGTAGAGGGAATTAAAGTGATTGATGAATACACATTAAGGATTGACCTGGTTGCACCGAGCTCCTCCTTTTTATATGTATTGGCAGCTCCTTCTGCTTCTGTAGTGGCCAAAGAAGCAATTGATAAGTATGGGGTACAACTAAAAACAGGAACGGGACCTTTTATGTTCGACGAAGCACATTCCTCTGCTAGTTTCGCCATCCTCAGAAAAAATCCTACTTATTATGGTACCGATTCCTTTGGCAATTCACTTCCCTTTCTGGATAGCATTATTGTTAACTTTATTCCTACAAAAAAAGCTGAATTAGAGGAATTTAATAAAGGTAAACTGGACATGGTCCTTGGCCTTCCTTCCGAATCGATTCGTTCATTGGTAGAAAAACAAATAGCCGATTTTCAGAATAAACCTGCAAAATATATTTTAGACAGGACCCCTGAAATGGTAAGCCAATTTTATGAATTTAATTTAACCAAACCTCCTTTTAATAATGTGAAGGTGAGAAAGGCATTTAGTTATGCCATCAACCGAAATAAGATTATTGATGATGTTCTCAAAGGAGAGGCCTACGGTCCCGGTATTAATGGAATAACACCCCCTTCTTTTAAAGGATATGATATTTCAAAAATAAAAGGGTATGATTTCAATAAGGAATTGGCCAGAAAACTACTTGCCGAAGCAGGATACCCTGATGGGAAAGGTTTCCCAAATGTTAAAATTGAACTGAGTAGCGGAGGCGCAAAAAACTCCAATGTGGTAGTTGAAATTCAAAAACAATTGCTGGATGTTTTGAAAATTAATGTGGATTTTGAAATAGTAAGTTTCAGCCAAAAGCATGAAGATGCAAAAATGGCCAAAGCAGAAATGTTTCATAGTGGCTGGGTGGCCGACTATCCAAGTCCGGAAAATTTTCTTTGGGTACTTTATGGAGCAAATGTTCCTAACGACATCAACAAACCTTCTTTTCCGAATTCCCCTCGTTATAAAAACAGTGACTACGATAAATGGTTTTTAGCCGGAAGAAGTGCCAAAAATCAAGCGGAAAGTTACGACGACTTTTTAAAGGCGGAACAACAGTTAATGGATGATGCACCCATATTGGTTTTATGGTACGATCAGAATTACAGGTTGATTAATTCCAAGGTGAAAAATTTCTTTTCAAACCCGATGCGTTATAACGACTTTTCAGAAGTCTATATAAAAGACACTCCATCGCCCCTGGCTGAATCCACAAAAAAGTAAATCTACTTTAATAAGGCATTCCCTTTTTACACGTATTTAACCACAAAGAACGCAAAGGTTTCGCAGAGTTCGCAAAGTGTATTCGTCTGAATATTTTCTTTGCGAACTCTGCGAATCTTTGCGGTTAACATAAGATAATCTGCATTCATTTTAATTGATGTTTATAATGTTCGCCGGAACTACTTAGTAAAACATAAAGAATCTGCAGAGATCGTACGAATGAAAAAGTAAAACTTCAGGAATGCGCAGATTTCCCTCGAATGAAAAAGTAAAACTTCAGGAATGTGTAGATTTCCCTCGAATGAAAAAGTAAAACTTCAGGAATGTGCAGATTTCCCTCGAATGAAAAAGTAAAACTTCAGGAATGTGTAGATTTCCCTCGAATGAAAAAGTAAAACTTCAGGAATGTGCAGATTTCGCTGAGGAATCTCTAATTAAAGCATAAGAATTACAAATCCTGCGAGTTAATCCGTAATAACTCGCAAGTAATTGATAGTGCAGTGGCATTTTTAATGCAAAAAATTGCTTTTAATCGCTAACAAGGCATCTATAACGAAATAAAACAGGGGATAGATCACTTAAACCAGGTTTTTCTTTACAAATAGGGAAACGCTATCCTTCCCATTTTTAATACGAAATTCAAGTTAAACTATTGTTAATTAAGGGATTTGGAGAATTATTTTAGCGCCTATGCCGATCGTTAGCAATAAAACAGTAGCTTTGCAAGCCAAATTAATTAAATATAGATGCAAAAAATAAGAAACATTGCTATCATTGCTCACGTTGACCATGGTAAAACAACCTTAGTAGATAAGATATTGCTTCAGGGAAAACTATTCCGCGAAAACGAAGTGAAGGGGGAACTTATCCTGGATAATAACGATTTGGAAAGAGAAAGGGGAATCACCATTCTTGCAAAAAATGTATCCGTTGTTTATAAGGGAACTAAGATAAATATTATTGATACCCCAGGTCACGCCGACTTTGGAGGTGAAGTAGAACGTGTGTTGAACATGGCAGATGGGGTGATTTTATTGGTAGATGCCTTTGAAGGCCCTATGCCGCAAACCCGTTTTGTATTGCAAAAAGCACTTGCACAAGGGCTCCCAGCCATTGTAGTAATTAACAAAGTAGATAAGCCTAATTGCAGGCCCGATGAAGTGCATGATGCCGTATTTGAATTATTTTTCAATTTGGATGCCACAGAGGTGCAATTAAATTTCTCCACCGTTTATGGTTCTTCCAAACAAGGTTGGATGTCCACCGATTGGAAAAAACCAACCACTGATATTACTGCATTATTAGATGTAATTGTTGAAAAAATTCCGGAGGCACCCATGCGCGAGGGAACCTTGCAAATGCAAATCACTTCGTTGGATTTTTCGACCTTTGTGGGACGGATTGCAGTGGGTAGAATTTACAGAGGGGTGATTCGCGATAACATGCCTGTATCCCTGGTGAAACGGGATGGTACCATTATCAAATCCAGAATAAAAGAATTATTTGTTTTCGAAGGAATGGGCAAGAAAAAGGTGGAGGAAGTAAAAGCGGGTGACATTTGCGCCATTACCGGTATAGAAGGATTTGAAATCGGAGATACCATTGCTGATTTTGAAAATCCGGAAGCACTTATACCTATTGACATTGACGAACCTACCATGAATATGCTTTTTACAATTAACAATTCTCCTTTCTTCGGAAAAGAAGGAAAGTTTGTTACTTCAAGGCATTTAAGGGACCGTTTATATAAGGAGTTAGAAAAAAACCTGGCTATGCGAATTGAGGATACAGGTTCGCCAGACTCCTACCTTGTTTTCGGAAGAGGTATTCTGCATTTATCCATCCTGATTGAAACCATGCGAAGAGAAGGTTATGAGATACAGGTAGGGCAACCGCAGGTTATCATCAAACACATTGATGAAAAGAAACACGAACCGATGGAAATTCTTACCATCGATACTCCAGGTGAAACAACCGGTAGAGTGATTGAATTGGTTAGTCAGAAAAAAGGAGATTTACTTATTATGGAACCCAAAGGTGATTTGGTTCATCTTGAATTCGATATTCCTTCGAGAGGCTTAATTGGTTTGAGAAATAATATTTTAACGGCTACTGCTGGTCAGGCCATCATGGCTCACCGCTTCAAAGCCTTTGAACCATGGAAGGGTCCAATACCCGGCCGAATCAATGGCGTTTTAATTTCAATGGAAAAAGGAAAAACCTTTGCTTACTCTATTGACAAATTACAAGACAGGGGATCTTTCTTTATCGATCCAGGTGATGAAGTATATACAGGACAGGTAATTGGCGAAAATGTACGTCAGGACGACATGGTGATTAACGTGACCAAGGAAAAACAATTAACCAATATGCGTGCATCCGGAACGGATACGAAAACTCGTATTGCTCCTAAAATAAATTTTTCTTTGGAAGAAGCCATGGAGTATATTCAATGGGATGAATATGTTGAAGTAACTCCTAAATCCATTCGGATAAGAAAAATTTACCTGGACGAAGGCGAAAGAAAAAGAAATCAGAAGAAATCTGAATAATTAAAAGTTACTGCACAAAACCTGTTTGAAAATTTAAACAGGTACGAATAAAAAAGACTCCGGATGTTCCGGAGTCTTTTTTTATTCGTACTTCTTAAGGTATAATCGAACAGTTGTAGTACAATGGTTTCAACATGTTCCGTAGGAACAGCATATCGGTAGAAAAATTCTAAAAAAATGAATAAGGCAGTGCCGTAGGCACGGCATAATTAAATTGGTTAAGGCCATTGGAATTGCCTTTTGGAGAGCATCTTATTGGGTAAAACAAAAACGCTCAAACACTCATTGTTGGAACAATATAAGGTAGACGGGAATAATTGTTTCGTGCCTACGGCACTGCCCTATTCATGGGGAATGAGGCCTTTCTACCAATATGTTGTTCCTACGGAACAGTTTTTCCAGAAGTACAATGACCACAAGCGTTCGAAATATGGAAAACAGTAGGGTTCTGTTAAAATTTGACCTTTTACAACCGTTGATTTTAGGCCTAATTTGATTTAATTGTTTATTTAAATAATACCACACCGTTTCGAACACTTATGGGAGAACTACCCTATAAAATGATTGAGAGCTGCAGTAAGCCTCGACTAAAGTCCGGGGCTTACTGCAGCTCTCAATCATTTTATTTTAAACTCAGTATTAAGATTTAGGAGCTGCTGGTGCTTTCTCTTTAATTGCTTTAGCAGATTCCAACATGTTTTTTGCTAATTGCTCCGAAAACATTTCTCCTTTTATGTCTTCGATCACAAATGATTTCGCTCCGGCTTTTACCACAGCGTAAAAATGGTGCTCCGGTTGTTCTGTAATCTTTGATTCATAAAGTATGGCAGTAGGTTCTTCCACAATGTATTTTTGAAATTTATTTACATCATTGTTCTTCACATCACTTTTTGCTAAAGAGATGTCTCCTTCTCCTTCGGAAATAGAAACCTGAAATTCTTTACCTACTTTAATTTCGGTAGCTCCCCAGGATTGATCCACCACTTCCACTTTCCCTTTTGATGAATCGGGAATGGTGATGGTAATAGGCAGGCCGTGAGAAGTTAAATCCAACTCCATCATTCCAGGTACTTTGGCAGTTGTTTCCTTTTTTCCTCCACAACTCATCAGGGTAATCGAAAAGGAAATAAATAATAATGTAATTAAGTTTTTCATAGTTGCTTTTATTAAAATTTAACAAATATAACTTATCTCCCAAAAAGAACAAATAACAATTTAATGGACACAGATAAGAAAAGGTATGCAATTAAAAATTATTTTCACCAACGCAACTAAACTCCTTCGTTAATGAAACTTCGTTTCTCTCCGTACCTTCTTGAATTCAAACATCCCTTTACCATAGCGGCTGGATCAAGAAACTCAACGCCTATTGTGATTACCGAATTGGAACACGAAGGAGTAATCGGATATGGAGAATCATCGATGCCTCCTTATTTAGGTGAGAGTCATGAAAGTGTGATTCGATTTTTAACCAAGGCCGAAAAAATATTGGCGTTGTATAAAGATCCGTTTGAAAAAGGAATTATTTTACAGCAGGTGGATGCCATTGAAAAAGGAAACACTGCTGCCAAGGCGGCCATCGACATTGCCTTACACGATTTAACCGGAAAGCTGCAAAATAAACCTTGCTATACCTTTTGGAACGCCGACAGAAGTAAAACTCCTTTTTCATTTTTTACCATTGGGATGGACAGCGAAGAAATGATCCGGCAAAAAGTAACAGAAGGAGAACAATTCCATTTTCTAAAAATTAAACTCAGTGGAGAAAATGATAAGTCCATTATTGAAACCATACGATCAGTTAGCAATAAGCCCATTGCAGTGGATGTGAATCAGGGCTGGAAAGATAAACACCAGGCCCTTGACATGATGGAATGGTTAGCGGAAAAAAACACCCTGTTTGTTGAACAACCTTTAGCTAAAGAAAAAGTTGACGACATGGCATGGCTAACCGAAAGAAGCCCATTGCCTACCATTGCAGATGAATCGGTACAGCGATTAACTGACCTGGAAAAAATAAAAAATGTTTTTTCGGGCATCAATATTAAATTAATGAAATGCACAGGCATGCACGAAGCATCGAAAATGATTCTACGTGCACGTGAACTGGATTTAAAAATTTTAATTGGCTGCATGTCCGAAACATCTTGTGCAATTGCTGCAGCATCTCATCTTTCTCCTTTAGTGGATTGGGCCGATTTAGACGGTGCCGAATTAATTAAAAATGATTTGTTCCGTGGAACAGCACTTATCAATGGGAAAATGATGCCGTCGGACTTGCCGGGAATCGGAGTGGAAAAGATTGGAAAGAATTGAGTGAGTGATGATCAGGAGGGGAAGGTGCAGGGAGAAGAAAAATAAAGTCCAAAAAAAAACCCCGATTAATCGGGGCTTCTTTCATTACTTCTTTTTCTTAGCAGCAACTTTTTTCTTTGGAGCTGCTTTCTTAGCAGCTGCTTTTTTAGGAGCTGCTTTTTTTACTACTTTTTTAGCCATGGTTTTTGTTTTTTAAAATTATTTGATACGAAGTAAGAAAAAATATCGAAGCAAAAAATAAAATCACTAACTATTTTATTAACACTGTTTTGTTCATAAAGTCAAATTCATCTTTCAGAAACTCCCCATAAACAGTAGCGTTTAAATTCTGCACGTTGCTTTTTTTATTTTTCAATTTCTCTTTTTTAAAATCACACTCTTCTATGTGTATTGCAAACAAAGGCATTCAAAGGATGGTGTTAAAACTAAACATGGAAATTATTTTATTGCTTTGCGCATCAAAAAAAAATAAAAAGGAAAAATTATTTTATCCTTTCGAGAAGTCCCATATAAAATCCATCGCAATTATTTATTTCGGGCGAGTACCTTTTCTCTTCCAAAAGTTTCCAACTGTCGGAATGCTCCATCAAAAAAAGTTTGATTTGCTCCTCACCTTCCGAAGGAAGAATGCTACACGTACAATACAACATCTTTCCTCCCACCTTGGTGATGGAACAATACTGCGCTAACAATTCGCGCTGTACCTGAATGACACGTTGAAGTTCATCAGGTTGTAATTTCCATTTTGTATCGGGATTTCTACGAAGTACACCCAAACCCGAACAAGGTAAATCAAGTAATAAACGATCCGCCGTATCACGCAAACGCTTATACACCTTGCTGGAATCAATCAAACGGATCTCGGTAATATTTACGCCTGCCCTTGATGCTCTTTTTCTAAGCTCCTGTAATTTCCATTCTTTATTGTCCAACGCAATTATTCGTCCCTTGTTTTTCATGAGTGCAGCAATGTGGAGTGTTTTTCCTCCAGCCCCTGCACAGGCGTCCACCACTCTCATTCCCGGTTTTACATCCAGAAAATGAGCCACCATTTGAGAAGCCCCGTCCTGCACTTCAAACAATCCTTCCCTGAATGATTCGGTTCGAAACACATTTCTGGTAAACTCCAATTCCAATGCTTCGGGTGACCATGGAATAAGCGCCGTGGCAATTCGTTCTTCTTCCAGTTTGGTTTGCAATTCCCTGGGATTTGTTTTTAACGAATTGGCGCGAAGCACAACGGTGGGACGTTGATTGAGGGCATGAATAATTTTATCCCAATTTTTTCCCAGTTCCTTTTCTCCCAACTTATCCAACCAATCGGGAACCGATTCGCGAATGGCACGCACCCGTTGGAATTTTTCAAACTTACTGCTTACCTGATCCGGTTTAATGGAATTAAAATTCCCGCTCTCGGGCAATTCAAATTCTTTTAATAATAAGAGTATCCCAAAAACTCTCCAGAGGCTTTTTTCCGAAACCGTTTCTTCTTCGCCAGCAATATTATTGAGTAATCTCCAATGCCTAAGGATGTCGTAAATATGCTCCGACACAAAACTTCTTTCCTTTACTCCCCATCTTTTATTGGCTCGCATAATTTTTTCAATGGCCTTATCCGCTGGCATGCCCTCGTTAAAAATCAACATGAGCACACGGAAAATCTCTTTGATGTGGGAGGAGTGAAAATTTAAATTAAATTCTTTTAGCATTTTGTAAAAGTAAAACAAATCAAGAGAATTGTGGGAAATTTTCCTCATTTGCTCTTCTCCATTTATTTTTCCCTGCTTTAGTTAAACTCGCCGTGAAAAAAAGTAGGCATGGTATTTATCTATATATAAGGTATAGTACCTTGTTTAATAAGTGATGGTCAGCATGAGAAAATCTCCAATTAAGTTTTCTCTATTAGGAAATGAAGCGTTAAAAAAAACAGGTCGTGCATTAAAGCAGGACGAGGCATTCGTTGAAACGCTTCTCCTTTTCTTCACCGATGTCAGCAACGTGATTAAATTCACCGGTCGATTTTTAAAAGAGTTTTTCCTCCCTCCTTATGAATTTAAAGAAGTAATAAAGCAATGCTATGAAGTGGGTTACAGATCCATCTCACTGGTGGCGTTAACCGGTTTTATTATGGGCCTGGTACTTACACTGCAATCGCGTCCAACGCTTGTTGAATTCGGAGCAGCCTCTTTACTTCCTCGTATGGTGTCGGTTTCCATCATCAGAGAAATCGGCCCTGTAATTACTGCATTAATATGTGCAGGTAAAATAGGCTCGGGAATTGGAGCCGAACTGGGATCCATGAAAGTTACCGAGCAAATAGATTCGATGGAAGTTTCGGGAACCAATCCCTTTAAATACCTGGTGGTAACACGCACGATTGCAACTACTTTAATGGTTCCGTTTTTGGCCATTCTTTCGGATGCCATTTCCTTGTACGGTTCTTATGTAGGGGTTAACATCAATGGTAAAGTGAGCCTCACCCTATTCTTTTCTCAAGCTTTTCATTCCTTAAGCTATTCCGATTTATTACCGGCTACGATCAAGACTTTTTTTTTCGGATTCGCCATTGGATTAATCGGATGCTTTAAAGGATATTATTCCAGTAATGGAACCGAAGGAGTGGGTCAGGCTGCGAATACATCAGTAGTCGTTGCTTCATTGCTCATCTTTTTCATCGACATGATTGTTGTCCAAATTACCAACATATTAGGCTTCAATTAAATCGGAACGTGCTAACAGAAGTCATTATAAGTCCGTTAAAATGAAGCCAGTTATTTTGGTGGAGCACCTTAAGAAATCCTTTGGCGACAATGTAGTATTAAAAGATATTTCACTTAAAATCGATAAGGGAGAGAATGTTGCCATTTTGGGTAAATCAGGAACAGGAAAATCGGTTTTGATCAAATGCATGGTAAGGTTGATTGATCCGGATGAAGGAAAACTTTTTGTTTTAGGAGAAGAAGTGATGCGGCTAAATACCTCTCAATTGAATGAATTAAGGAGAAGAATTGGTTTTCTATTTCAGGGCAGTGCTTTATACGATTCCATGACCGTGAGAGAAAATCTGGAATTTCCCCTGCTAAGGCATCGCAGGAAAAAAGTAGCTAACCTAAACAATATGGTGATTGAAGCATTAGAAAATGTAGGTCTGGTTGATGCCATTAATAAAATGCCTTCGGAGTTATCAGGAGGGATGAAAAAAAGAGTGGGGTTAGCAAGAACCCTGATCCTGAATCCTGAAATTATTTTATACGACGAACCCACTACCGGTTTAGATCCGATCACGGCCAAAGAAATCAGTCAACTTATCGTGCATGTTCAAAAAAAATATCAAACCTCTTCCATCATCATTACCCACGATTTAAATTGTGTAAAAACAACCTCAAATCGCATCATCATGCTCAAAGATGGCCTGATTGAAGCCGAAGGAAGCTTTGATGAATTAGTAAAATCAACAAACAAATGGGTTCGATTATTCTTTGAATAATTTTTTTACAATTGATCGAATCAACAACAGCATGAAAAACGAATCAAAATATAAGATACGATTAGGCTTATTTGCCAGCTTGTGTGTATTCCTGTTTTTGCTGGCCATCTATTTAATTGGAAGTAAACAAAACCTGTTTGGAAAAACATTCCACATAAGTGGTCTATTCAAAAACGTAAATGGTCTTCAGTCCGGAAATAATGTGCGGTTTTTTGGAATCAATGTAGGAACGGTACAAAGCATCACCATTATCAGTGATTCAACGGTAAAGGTGGATATGGTTATCGAAAAAAATGCAGAACGTTTTATTAAAAAAAATGCAACGGCCATGATCGGGTCAGAAGGATTAATGGGAAATAAAATTGTGAATATTTTACCGGGAACAGCTGGAAACGAAACCATAAAGGAAAATGATACTATTCAAACTATAAAACCTACAGACATCGATGAAATTTTTAAAAGTCTGAAAGTAACCGAACAAAACGCTGAATTAATTACAGGTCATTTAGCCGATTTAGTCGCCAAAATTAACGAAGGCCATGGTGTAATTGGAACCTTCCTAAAAGACACCGTAATTATACAGGATTTTAAACAAACAGTTACCAATGCGAAAGACGTTTCAACTAACCTTCAACACTTAATTAGTAAAATGGATAGCGGAGTGATGGAGTTATTAGTAACGATAAACAACATCAATCATGGAAAAGGGACATTAAATACACTATTAATAGATAGTGCACTTAGCAGAAATCTGGAGCAAACCGTATTGAATTTGAAACAGGGTAGCAGCCGATTCAATGAAAGTATGGAAGCATTAAAGCATAGTTTTTTACTTAGAAAGTATTTTAAGAACTTAGAAAAAGGGGATTCGATAATTAAAACAAGTTCTCCTGATAAAAATCAATAAACTACTCACTTTACAACTTCAAAAGAAGTACTTAGTTTACTTATTTCTCTTTTTAATGCAAAAGCATTTTCTATAGAAGCCATGTTCCAGGTATTGTTAAAATAGACATAGAGATTTTGCAACTTGCTCAAATTTATCTTTTCTATCCAGCTTTTCATTTCCTTTGAAGAATAGGAAGATTTGTATAATTCCTCCTTGCCATGAAAACGGATGTAGGCCGTATCGGATGTTTCAACAAACACATCCGGAAGGTCAGGAAAACTGATGCTGCAAAAGATAATATTTTTTTCTTTTAAGGCGTCGTAGACCTCTTTGTTCCACCAGCTGGAATTGCGGAATTCAATTACATTTTTAAAATTATTATCCAGGCTCTTTACTAAATTAGTTAACACTTGCGGGCTGTATGCTAAGTCAGGCGGCAATTGGAACAGAATGCATTCCAGTTTCTCTTTTAATCCCTTTTCGGCAATCGTATAGAATGAATTAATTACATCCTTGGCCTGGATAAATTTTTTATAATGCGTAATGATTTGAGGAGCCTTTATGGAAAACTTAAATTCATTTGGCGTTTTATTATACCATTTTCTGAGGCTTTTGGCTTCAGGAAACTTATAAAAACTGGCATTGATTTCGATCGTGTTAAAATGCGTGGCATAAAATTCTAACCATTTGCTGCCAGATAACGTTGGAGGGTAAAACTTTCCCTTCCATTCTCTGTAAAAATAACCTGAACAGCCAATATTTTCCTTCATTCTTGTCATTTTTAAAATCTAATTTTAATGTAAACCCTGTTTAATTAATCACTTCCATATTTTCAATTTCATAGTCTCCAGTAACTACCGTAAAATTAAGTTGCTTAAACCTTGAAAGAAAATAAGTAAAATCCACTTCTTTTTTAAATTTATATACCGGAAGTTTTTCTTTTGTCCTGGCTCCCTGAACCATGCTTTTGTCGATAGCAAAAATGGTAACAATGGCTTTATGCTCGATAAATACCCTTAATGCAATGGCTTCAAAACGGTTGGAATCATAATCAGCCAATTGCGCGGCTACCTGATTGAAATTTTGATCGGCAGCCAGATTAATGGAAACAATACCAACCAAATCATCATAATTGATTTCGCTGGGCGGTAATTCTCTTTTCATAAAATAATAGTTCTGGGTTTCCTAATTGCATCTAATGTTGCTCATTTACTATTTCTTCCAGCTGATTCAGGCAATCCTGAAGATTAATCCCTTTCCCCAGTATAGGCTTAAACAAGTCCCCTTTTCTTTTTAATCGTTCCATGGTGTTTTGCATATTAAAATCAATTGGATTCAGTCCAACCTTTACTTCTTCCCATTCCAATGGAGTGGAAACGGGTGCCTTTGGTTTAGGACGAACGCAATAAGGAGCAGCAATTGTTTGGCCATAACTGTTTTGCAAAAAATCAAGGTATACTTTTTTCTTCCGTTTGGAAGGACTGCGTTCCATGCTGGTTGTTGTAGGTAATCTCTGGTGGGTTAAAAATGCAATCACCTTTGCAAATTGCCTGGCCTGCTCATAGTGGTATTTTGCTCCCAAAGGAATGTAGACGTGTAAACCTGTTGCCCCGGAAGTTTTGCAGTATGCTTTGATACGAACCTGATCCAATACTTCCTTTACTGCCAGGGCGGTTTCTATCACAAAATCAAATGAAATGTTTAACGGGTCAATATCAATAATGACGTAATCAGGATTTTCAAGCTGTGCGATACGACTTGACCAGGGGTTAATTTCGATGCAACCCAGATTTACCATATAAATCAGCGTGGCCTCATTTTGACATACTAAATAGTTAATCTCCTTATCATTCGATTCAGAATAAATTTTTTCCGTTTTCACCCATTCCGGATGCAAGGCACCCATGTCCTTTTGAAAAAAGCTTGAGCCCTGTATCCCATTGGGAAAACGATTTAACGATTCGGGCCTGTCTTTTAAATAAGGTAATATATAGGGGGCCACTTGCCTATAGTAATTGATTAAATCGCCTTTGCTGTAATTTTGATCGCTCCAGAATACTTTATTGAGATGAGTTAATTTTAATGAATGTGAATTAATAACCAGAATTTCATTTTCTTCCTCCATGCTCTTATCGAATTGATTGCTTTTATTTTCCATCTGTCTTTAAAGCTGGAATCGGATTTTCCCTTTTCACTTCCCTGGCCAATTTATCTTCTCTCAGTCCCATAAAAATGGGGACACGCATGTGCCCATCCTTGGTCCATTCCTGAAATTCAACTTCGCAAACCAATTCAGGTTTTATCCATTGCACAGGCATATTTGTTTTAGGGACTTCATGAAACGGGGACTTTTGCTGTATCAATGGCAAGAGCTTATGAGTTACCTCAGCCAATGATTTTTCTGTAAATCCTCCTCCCGTATGGCCGATGTAGATGAAACGCCCATTTTCATATATGCCCAATACCAAGGCTCCAAAATACTTTCTTCCCCCTCTTCCTTTGGTAAAACCTGCAATTACAGCTTCCTGCCGTTTATGTGTCTTGATTTTCAACCATTCCTTACTTCGTTGACCGGAATAATAAATGCTGTTTGCTTTTTTGGCGATGATCCCTTCGAGGCCCTTTTTTTTACAAAGAGAAAAAAAGCTTCGTCCCTTTTCTTCAATATGATCACTGTATTTGATATTGGACACTGCTGGAATTATTTCTTTTAATAAATTCTTTCGCTCTATTAAAGGAAGGCCTCTTAAGTCGTATTCCTTTAAATACAGCAAGTCGAAAACAAAATAAGTTAAATTCCCTTCCTGCCGTTGATTGTAATTTTGAAGCAATTGAAACCTTGAAACGCCATCCTTATCCAGGACAACAAGTTCTCCATCCAAAATGGCATTGGTTTTTATTTCTTTTAAGGATCTTACGATCGAACCGAACCTGGAATTAAAAGAAATATTATTTCGGGAATAAATTTCAACATTACTGTTCTTAATTTCCCCAATGGTGCGATAACCATCAAATTTTATTTCGAATACCCATCCTTCACCATCAAAACTTTGATCGGCCAAGCTCGCCAGCATTGGCTTAACCGGATGGGGCATACTTATCCTTTTTAAGCCATGCAAAGGAAATTTCATTTTTTGTTCGAGTGCCATAGTTGACCCAATTGTTCTGCTTCTTGTTTAATCTCTTCCATCTCTCTTCCACTCATTGCAGAATACGTTTTAAGCAGAATATCTTCATGAACAGCGAAAGCATCCTTTTTCTTAATCAACAACCAGGCATTCTTTGTTTTGCCTTTTAATTTAACCAATGTAAATTCTCCTTTTAATTTTTTTCCCTTTAAAATAAAACTGATATGTCCATTTTTAAGTCCTTGTAAAAGCAATTTTTGCGAAGCCTTATTATTAGTTGATCCCAGGCTAAAATAAGTTCCTTCATCCCATACCATTACGGTTCCCGCTCCGTAATTTCCGGTAGGAATTACGCCTTCGAATTTGCGATACTCCAAGGGATGATCTTCCACCATTAGGGCCAGGTGTTTATCTTGTGCATTCATGGAGGGTCCTTTGGGTACTGCCCAACTTTTCAACACTCCTTCACATTCTAAGCGAAAGTCATAATGAAGATGGGAAGCCTCGTGTTTTTGTACCACAAACCTTAATTCTCCCTCATTGGAAGGATGTTTGTTCATCCCTTTCGGTTCATCCGTTTTACCGAACTTCCTTATTTCCCTGTATTTGCTGAGCGACATATTAAAGCAGTACCATGATGATTATAAAAACCCATTCTTCTTTGAATTACTTTTTTTATTCTTTTTTAATGGCGGCACCTTTGCCCCTTCTTTCCTTGCTTCGGACAAACCAATTGCAATGGCCTGTTTTTTATCGGTTACTTTTTTGCCGCCCCCTGTTTTAAGTTTTCCCTTTTTCAACTTATGCATGGTTTCTTCCACAGCAAGTTGAGCCTGTTTATCGTATTTTGCCATTTGATGATATTGTTATTAACTTAAATAAACTAAGCCGCATTTTTTTTGCCGGCCTTTATACTTTCCTTTAACACAGTCATCAAGTCCTTAACCTTTGCCTGAGATTTTTTTGAAGCAGCTACTTTTAGTACTTTGCCTCTTGCCTTGGCCTCAATTATTTTTTTTAGCTCCGCTACATACGTATCCTTATATGTTGCTGGAATAAAAGGACGGGTAAGTTGATTGATCAATTCCAACGCCATTTCATTTTCCTTTTTCGAGGGATTAATTGGAGGAATATTTAATGCAGAAGTGGGCCTGATGTCCTGTTCAAAACGCATTTGATTCAAAACAATAAGTCCGTCACGGTTTTTTAATGCGCCTAAATGCTCCCTGTTTCTAAGTACATATTTAGCCAGTCCCAGCTTTTTCGATTCCTTCAGGGCATTAGCTAATAATACATAGGCCTTTTCCGATCCTTTTTCAGGCTCCAGGTAATAAGGCTTCTCATAATAAATAGAGTCCACCTCTTCCTCCTTCACAAAATCAAGTATCTCTATCGTTTTGGTACGTTCCGAGTTTAGCTTTTCAAAATCCTTGTCGGTTAACACCACGTATTTCCCTTTCTCATAGGCATATCCTTTTACAATGTTTTTATATTCTACTTCCTTCCCGTCTTCAACAGCAATCCTTGCATAGCGGATGGGAGATAAATCCGTTTTGCGCAGCAAATCAAAATCAATAGGATCCCCACCTACTCCACTGTATAATTTAACCGGAATATTCACTAAGCCAAAACTTATCGCACCTGACCATAACGCCCGCATAACTATCCCCTTTCAATAAAATTATTTCAAATTTTATACCATTGAAGGAAAGTGAATGAATTGAACTTAAATGGGTAAAGGAAGGAGGGTAATTGAATTAAAGGACAGACTATTTATTCTTCTCATCAGGAGGATGCAGGTAATTGTAGGAAATTCCATTTTCATCGGCAGTACCAATTAACAAAATTACATATCCGGTTTTCCCCTTTTTATTAATTGATGCGGGAACCCCGTAATCAATATAATAAGTGCCTGATTTAGGCGGCTCAAATGTCCAAAAGGTTTTTTCAAGTTCCTGTTGATTGTCATACACTTTACGTCGGTACCTTAAACTGCTACTCTTATCATAAATGGTTAAATTAAGGGGTTCTTCAAAACCGGCTGTACAGAAAACGATCCGATATTTTCTTCCTTCAAATGCAGTAAATTCAATCCCCACCACCTGGGATTTATCTTCAAACTGAATTTTGGTAGCGGCATAACAATCGTAATCAAACGGAACAAGATTAGCCCTGTTGGCCTCAACCATTTGTTTTACCTGCTTTTGGGAAAACACATCGATTTCAAAACCAAGTGTAAATGCAGCATAAAAAATAACCTGAAATAAAGTTTTCATTTGTTCCTCCCTTCTTAAACAACTTCAATGAAGACACGAAAAAAAGCAGAATTATGGATAACAGGATAAACGCAAAAGGTTTATAGTTTATTCGAAGTTACTTGTCCTTTAAGGTTTATCAAGTATTTAAGGTGTGTAACGGCGATTAAAAGGAATGGTTACAAATTAATCCCGGAATTCATCCATTATTGGCGTTTTTGTGAGAAAAACAACTTTAATACATCGGCGCACTCCACTTCCAACACCCCTCCTTTAAGCTGTGTTTTGGGATGAAGGATGGAATCTTTCCAGGTTAAACATCCTCTTTTAGGATCCTTTGCGCCATAAACAATTTTTCCCAGTTGCGCCCACATGGAAGCACCTGCACACATTACACAAGGCTCCAGGGTTACATATAAGGTACATTCATTCAAGTATTTTCCGCCCAGAAAACCGGCGGCGGAGGTAAAGGCCTGCATCTCGGCATGGGCAGTAACATCATTTAATCGCTCGGTGTAATTATGGGCACGTGCAATAATTTGATTATTGCAAACAATGATGGCTCCTACCGGTACTTCATCTGAATCGAAAGCTTTTACGGCCTCTTTCAATGCTTCCTTCATAAAATACTCATCAGAAAAGCTGATCAATTCGCTCATATTTATTAATTTATTTCCTATAATTGTTGTATTATCAATTCGTCAGTGTGGTTACAAAAGTAAGAGTTCGCAGCAAAAATAAAGGTTTTGGGCTATGCGCAACTAAAAATATTCTTAAAAACGAAATTATCCTTTTTCTCGAAGGCATTGTAACAGACCAGCCATCGAAATACTCTATTGAAATTGCTCTTGGCAGACACCTACATCCCTTTTCAACCCTGCTTGCTGATGAACGCTGTTGCTGGCGATTTCTCAATCACTGTTGTGAACCCAATAGTAGGATAGACCAGGAAAACAGAAGTTTAATTGCCCTTACTACGATCCGAAAAGGAGAAGAAATTTACTTTGATTACCATAGCACCGAATACGATATGGCTGCTCCTTTTGTCTGCTGCTGCGGATCGGAGAACTGTTGTAAAGAAATTAAAGGATATAAATACCTTCCATAAACCAAAGAGGAAGTTCGGTAAGAATCAGAATTTAATTATTAATTTCGTTGACTACAATTTCTATATAAAACATCATAACCTATGTTACGAACGCATACCTGTGGAGAATTAACCATCAAACATATCGGACAAACCGTTACTTTATGCGGCTGGGTTCAAAAATCAAGGGACCTGGGAGGCATGACTTTTATTGATCTTCGCGATCGGTATGGCATCACCCAATTGGTTTTTAACATGGAACAGGATAAAGAACGTTGTGAACTGGCGCGTAAACTGGGAAGAGAATTTGTGGTAAAAGTACTGGGAAAGGTTGCAGAGAGAAGCAATAAAAATTTAAAGATGAATACCGGGGAGATTGAAATCATGGTGGAAACCATGGATACACTCAACCCTTCACAAACCCCTCCCTTTACCATCGAAGACAAGACCGATGGCGGTGATGAACAACGAATGAAATACCGCTACCTCGATTTAAGGAGGCATCCTGTTCTTGAAAACATGAAACTTCGCCACCGAATGGCCATCGAAACAAGAAACTATTTAGACAAACTGGAATTCCTGGAAGTGGAAACCCCCGTTTTAATTAAATCCACCCCCGAAGGAGCCCGGGATTTTGTAGTGCCTTCCCGAATGAATCAAGGCGAGTTTTATGCCCTGCCCCAATCCCCTCAAACCTTTAAACAATTGTTGATGGTTGCCGGCTTTGATCGCTATTATCAAATTGTAAAGTGTTTTCGTGATGAAGATTTACGTGCCGATCGGCAACCCGAATTTACACAGATCGACTGTGAAATGAGTTTTGTGGAACAGGAGGACATCCTAAATACATTTGAAGGATTAATACGACATTTATTTAAACTCATTAAACACATCGACCTGCCCAACCTTCCCCGCATCACTTATGCCGATGCCATGAAATACTATGGTAACGACAAGCCGGATATTCGTTTCGAAATGGAATTTAAGGAAATGAATGAAGTAAAGGGCAAAGGATTCAAGGTGTTTGACGATGCCGAACTGGTGATTGGCATCAATGCAATAGGCTGCGCGGAATATACCCGCAAACAACTTGATGAATTAACTGAGTTTGTGAAAAGGCCTCAGATCGGTGCAACAGGTTTAATTTATGCCAGGTACAATGCCGACGGAACCATGAAATCATCGGTAGATAAATTTTACAGCGAAGATGATTTAAAAGGTTGGGCGAAAGCAATGAATGCCAAAGAGGGAGATTTATTATTGTTTCTCTCCGGTAACGAGGCAAAAACAAGGAAGGCCATGAGCGAATTGCGCCTGGAAATGGGAACGCGTTTGGGTTTAAGAGATAAAAACAAATTTGCTCCGCTATGGGTACTCGACTTCCCCTTATTGGAATGGAACGAAGAAAGCAAACGCTGGCACGCCATGCACCATCCCTTTACTTCACCAAAGCCGGAAGACTTTAAATTGCTCGACACCAACCCTGCTGCAGTTAGGGCCAATGCCTACGACATGGTAATCAATGGTGTGGAAGTGGGTGGTGGCTCCATCCGGATTCATAATAAAGAGTTGCAAGCACAAATGTTTACTAAATTAGGATTTACAAAAGAAGATGCCCAGGCTCAATTTGGCTTTTTAATGAACGCCTTTGAATACGGTGCACCTCCGCATGGAGGCATTGCTTTTGGTTTCGACCGCTTATGTTCTTTATTTGGGGGCAGCGATTCCATACGCGATTACATTGCTTTTCCGAAGAATAATTCAGGAAGAGATGTGATGATTGATTCTCCCTCGCCCATTTCCCAAGAGCAATTGAAAGAACTAGGAATTGAAAGACGGACTCCGGATTTCGGCAACAATTCGATTTAATTTTCAGGATGTTTAAAATATCTATTGGAAGTTTAAGAATTAAAAGAACTGCCAATTATGGGAGTTTAAACAGCCTTTTAAGACTTTCCTCTTCTAAAACAAGGCTTTCGACTAATTTTAAGTCTTTCTATCAATAATTTCAGTACTTTTATAAAGTAATATGTGAAGGTGGATGAACTTGGGGAGAAAAAAACAGAGGTAAAGAAGAAACAATCTAATTAAATATATAATTATGGGATCGTACAATTTACCTGGAACTAAACTTCCTAAAAAACTTCAAAACAGTGTCTGTCCTCTTTGTGATTCAACCATACATCCGATGAAGGGGTATGCTACAGAGGTGGATTCTTTTGACTTTCGATGCAACAATTGCAATCCAAATGCCATCATTAGCTTTACGGGAGAAATAATGGATAAAATTGATACCATTAAAACCGATGCCCGTTTAAAGTTCAGACTCACTTACAAAATCAAAAAATCAAAAAAGACGGAAATCATTGTTTCTGCTATTGATTTTCCTCCTTATGCAACTGTAGCGGTGGCAAAGGTGGTAGAAGAAGTAGAGTAACCCGGCAACTTTATTTATCCCTAGTTTTAGCGGTTGTTGAATCAACCGGTACGTTGTTACTTTTTTCTATTCCTATCCATTCCCCTTTGGGGATATTCCTTCCAAAGAATTAACATTTCAAAAAACGGCCTTTCCCGTTAGGATTCCAATTTTCCGGAAAAAATGATTTTCGCCCGGTTAATGGCAAGTATAAATTTGCCATTAATTAACCTGCAACAACACAAAACAAACACATGAAATTAGTCGATTACAATTGCTCAAGGCTTGAACTCATTGCCGTAGCAACCACTGCCTGGAAGAATTTTAACGATCATCTTCCCCATTTTACACAGCTTAAGTCGCAGTACCATCCCTCCTATGCCAAAGAAAGATTGACCGAACTAGAGCGGTACCGGCAGCAAAAGAATGAAAACTCTGAAGAAACACCCCACCTACTGAATATCCTGCTGACCCTTTCGGGCGAAAATTGTTTAAGAAAATGGAAGTCCTTAAAACGTTACCTCCTTGCGGCCTACAAACCCATGTTTCAAAAAACAAAACTAGAAGCCGCCGGAGCAAAAATTTATGCCAAAGCAAATAAACAAAACTGGAAGATGCTGGTTGGTTTAATGAATGCGGGAAGTTTATTCCTTCAAAAACATAGATCGGAACTCTTAGCGACAAACAAAATGCCCAGCTTTTTTCCCGAAGATTTTAATCAGGCTAAAATAGAATTTAATCAATTATATGCCCGCTACATTCAGGCCGAAAAAACAAGTTTTATCAACGAAAGAATCAGGACAGAAATGCGTACCCTTATTATTGAAAAACTCAATGATATGCTCACTGATGCTATGGAAATTTTTGAAGGGCAGCCTGCATTACAACAACAGTTCGATTTCGACAGCCTTATTCAGAATATCAATAATACAGAAAGCAGCAATTCCAATAGCTTTTCACCGATGATGAGGGACTTTTCAATTAATCTAAATTAAGGGTGGTTGGAGAGAAGCTAAAAACGAATTCAATTAAGCCGCAAAGGGCAAAGCCTCAATATCCTTTGCGATTAATTGGATGTTGTTAAAGTTGTTTAAGTGACTCTATTATCGTATCCATATCCTGCTCATACTCTTCACGGTTAGCGGCCTTTGTCCAGATGAGCACCTGACAATAATTGCTTTTAGTTTCAATTACGGCTAGCTTGTACAATACAGGAACACCGCTGATTTCACCGGTAATTTGAGTGATCAGGGCGTTGGCCCCATGTATTTGCTGTCTTCCTGGAATACTTATTTTAGCATTCTTTACGCTTTCCAGAAAGGGCTGCGAAACAATGTTCTTATAATACCCTTCCAGGTTGTTATCGGGATCATTGTTTTTCAACGATTCGATAGATTCATCCATCACCACCATGTAAACTTCTTTCTCCTGATTTTGATATTGAAGCGAAGCTTCCTGATGGATCTCCTTTGCAGGACTTAAATAATCGGGCAGCTGAATACTGAATTTATCCTTTATCTTCACTTCTGTGAAAACGGTATTCTTTTTACAGGATACTAATCCTGTAAAAAGAAAAACATAGAAAAAAAATTGTTTCATTGAACCGGTTTTACCCTTAACAAACTACAAGGTTCCTCTTCTGGCCTGCTCTCTTTCAATGGCTTCGAAAAGCGCCTTGAAATTTCCTTTACCAAATGATTTCGCTCCTTTACGTTGTATTATTTCGTAAAATAAAGTAGGGCGATCCTCCACGGGTTTGGTGAATATCTGTAAAAGATATCCTTCCTCATCACGATCAACCAAAATGTTCAGGTCTTTAATGTCCTTTATTTGTTCTTCTATCTTACCTACACGGCTCAATACTTCCTCGTAATAAGAGGCGGGAACTTCTAAAAACTCTACGCCTCTTCTTCTCAACTCTGCAACAGTTTTTAAGATATCATCCGTTTCAATGGCAATGTGCTGCACTCCGGAATCTTTATAAAAATCAAGGTATTCTTCAATCTGCGATTTCTTTTTACCCTCGGCAGGTTCATTAATCGGAAATTTAACATAACCGTTTCCATTGGAAACCACTTTCGACATCAAGGCTGTATAGTCGGTGGAAATGTCGTTATCATCAAAAGTAATCAGCAACTTAAAGCCCATTACATCTTCATAAAACTTCACCCATTTATTCATTTCGCCCCAGCCTACATTTCCAACACAATGGTCAACATGCTTTAAGCCAACGGGTGTGGTTTTAAACTTTGAACTTGCTTTTTGATAACCGGGTAAAAAAGCGCCCTTGTAGTTTTTTCTCTCCACAAAGGTATGCAGCGTTTCTCCATAAGTACGGATAGATGCTACTTTAACTTCACCCCATTCATCTTTTAGTGTTTGTGGTTCGATGGCCGATTGAGCCCCTCTCTTAACGGTTTCCTGATAGGATGTATAGGCATCGTCCACCATCAATGCCAATACTTTAACGCCATCGCCATGTTTCCTAACGTGTTCGGTAATCTCACTTTCGGGATCTAAGGAAGTAGTTAAAACTAGTCTTACCTTACCTTGTTGCAACACGTATGACGCCCTGTCCTTTATTCCCGTCTCTGGTCCTGCATAAGCCACCAATTCAAAGCCAAAAGCACTTTGATAGTAATGTGCCGATTGTTTTGCATTTCCAACGTAAAATTCAATGTAGTCGGTTCCATTAAGAGGAAGGAAATCTTCGGTTTTATTGGCATGAAGTTTTTCCAGTTTGTTTATTTCTGTAGTTACAGGCATGGTTTTAAAATTAGCAGATTAATAATGTGTTTATATAAGTATGGTTTAAATTACATTAGTTTATTTTACCACAAAGGCCGCACAAAGAAGATGAAAATTTTCAGCAAAGTTAAGGATATCAGCAGAAAAAGCCAAACCGATACGACCTAATGCTCCATCCAGGATTTAAAATACTTGCCATCATCAATATCCATCGCCTGTTTTGTAACCTGGAGGGGTTTAAAGGTATCCACCATAACGGCTAACTCCTCTGTTTTAACCTGGCCGATGCTTCTTTCCATCGCTCCTGGATGCGGGCCATGGGGAATACCGCCCGGATGCAGCGTAATTTGTCCTTGTTCAATGTCGTTACGGCTCATAAAATCGCCTGCTACATAGTACAGTACCTCATCACTATCTATATTACTGTGGTTATAAGGAGCGGGTATAGAAGCCGGGTGGTAATCATACAAGCGCGGACAAAAGGAACAAACCACATAATTATGAGCCTCGAAGGTTTGATGCACAGGTGGAGGCTGATGTATCCTGCCGGTGATGGGCTCAAAGTTATGAATGGAAAATCCGTAAGGGTAATTGTAGCCGTCCCAACCTACTACATCAAAGGGATGCGAGGCATATACAAAAGGATGGATCATGCCCTGTTTTTTAATCTTTACTAGGAAGTCTCCTTTTTCGTCGTGCGTTTCCAGATTTTCCGGCCTTTTTATGTCACGTTCGCAATAAGGAGAATGCTCCAGAAGTTGTCCAAACTCATTCCTGTATCTTTTAGGAGTTAAAATCGGACTGAACGATTCGAGGTATAGCAAGCGATTGTCCTGACTATTAAATTCCAATTGATAAATCATCCCACGGGGAATAACCAGGTAATCACCGTATTCGAAAGGAATGGTTCCCAGCATGGTCCTTAACCTGCCGCTTCCTTTATGTATGAACAGCAGTTCATCGGCATCGGCATTTTTATAAAAATAATCCTTCATGGAGTTTTTGGGTGCGGCAAGGCCCAGATGAACATCGTTATTCACCAACAGAGGAATTCTGCTTTCCAAAAAATCGTTTGCAGGAGCAATGTTAAACCCTTTTAAACGCAATGATTTTAGGTTTTTACCAACAGCTATTTGAGGCGAAACATCTCTAGGGGTTCCTATTTCTTTTACCTGGGTGGGCCTGTATTGATGATACAAGAGAGAAGCCATCCCGCTAAATCCTTCCGTTCCAAAAAGCTGTTCATAATAATACGTCCCATCCGGCTTTTTAAAAACGGTATGGCGTTTAGGTGGAATAATCCCTAATTGATGATAAAATGGCATGATTTATCCTTTTTTGTGTATGCAAACTTAGCAAATAAGCAGGGGATTCAAAAAATGATTTTCAATAAATCGTTCTGTTCCCAGCGGCAAAATAAACCAATTGGTATATGAATGTTAATAAAGAGATGGAAGTAATAGATTTACTGTAGACCACTTTTATTCTTTCTGTATAAATTTACAACTGCTATAACATTACAAAGAATGGAATCTATCTGTTCTCACACAAATTTGGGGGATAAGCGATTAAACTTGCGGTTAAATAAAATTACAAACACATTATCTGGGTAAATGGAGCTTGCAATCCCCAATTTATAAATAACGCGACAGCAGCATTTCTTTACGATTTCAATTTCGAAAAGTGATTGTTTCTTCTCACCACTTCTGCAAAGGAACGGTCCTCAATTTTACTTAGCAGCCAGGAACGGATATCCAGGTAGTCCAATACATTTAATTCTTCGGGATCTTTTTCCTGTAGGATGGTTGCAATTTCTTTTTCGCTGTTGGTGAATAAGTTTAACAAGTCCTTTTTAGTTTCTGCTTTGGGCAGGAGTTTAATAAAATTCAACATGATCTTTTCGGTTTTATACAGCATCTTTTCTTTCGGCAGGTAGCGGTAAGCCGAGAGAAGTTTGTATTCCAGGAGGTGATCGTTTTTAAGTTCATAATGAATCATTAATTCGAGTAATCTAGATGCGCAGTGAATGTCCTTTCTTAAGGCATTGTCTTCCTTTTCCTTATATATTGTAAGCTTATTGAGGTAGTTAAGGGCCTTGTCGTATTGTGCGGCACCAAAATAAAGAGAGGCACTGTAATAGTGGAGGGTGATTTCGAAAAACTTGGGAATATTAAGGTCAAATTCCTTAATAAAGCTTTCCATTTTAGGAATCAGTGCGATTCCCTTTTCGAATTCGCCCGATGCATTGTAAAGCGTATAGATGTTTAGGTAGTAGCTTTTAAATATTTTTTCGCGAAGGTTTTGCGAGCCGTTTAATTTTTTATCGTACAATATTTCATTCAATTCTTTCAGGTAGTTCAAGCCTTCTTCTTTATGTCCCAAAAGGATGCACCAGGTGATGTAATTACCCATGTTATCGATATGGTACTCGAAGTCTTCTTTTTTCATTTCTGCATGCGACTCATACAGTTGTATCCTCTTTTTGGTATAGATAAAAGCGTTTTCGGGATCTTTTTTAACCAAGTGAAAATACATGGAGCGAAAATGGTAATAGTCGCCCTTGGCGTAGTAGGAGAGTGCTGTTTCTTCCCTTTGCAGGAGAGGATCATTGAAAAAAAATTCCGCTTCCTTTTTTATTTTTTTATTTTGAAGCGAGGGATCAATGGTATAAATAAGTTGCAGTTTTTTGGCCAAACGTTTATAGTCCCTGTGATTCACCCATTTCTCAATTACCTTGCTTTCCTGTGCTTTGCTTTCTTCTATGTATTTCTTGATTTTTTCGTAGTCAGTTTCTTTTCCCAGCAGTTTGTGTTCCCAGGTAAGGATATCAAGGGTGATTAAAAACTTTTCGTGCAGTTCGGCAATCTTCTTGGCCTTTTCCAATATCTTCCAGCATTGCTTGTAAAATCCTTTTAAATACAATACTTCCATGTTTCTTAGTAATGCACTTAATTCCATTTCAATGGAGCTGCCCGCATGAAAATTTCCTAAAGACGTAAGGATTTGTATGTATAAATAGTGCTTTAAATTGGCGAGTTGATTGGGTTTAATGGTTTTTACCTTGTTAAGAATCTTCTTTCCATCGTACTCCTTTTGCTTATCAATGGCATTAAAGAGGGCCAGGTATACGGCATCTTCTTTAGATGATTTACCAATGGCAAGCTTAAAGTATCTCTTTTCTGACATGCTCATGGATTTTATGAGCAAAAACAGGTTATCAGACTTGCCTTCAGAAATCATATTTATTGTCTAGCTAATTATCCCTAAAAATGGCCTTTTATTGTAAAATACGAAGATATTGAAAAGTTTCTTGAATCGTATATTTTTTTAAAAATGTTTTGATTTAATATAAAAGGGAAATTAAGTTTGCCTCGTCAATAAGTTAAAAACGAAAAGAGTCAGATCATTTAAATTAATAACTTTGAATTATGAAAAATTGCTCTACAAAAATCGCATTTGTTTTAATGTTTACCACTTTATCTGTATTAAGGTTGTTTGCACAAAACGGTTGGGTTAAGATTAACGCAACAGGAGAAGACTCTCTATTTGATGCACGAAGCTTTACCATTGGTAATGTCGCCTATAGAGGTGTCGGTTCACATGCCGGTTTTAACTATTCAAAAACCTTCCAAAAATATGACTATGTGTCAAAAAAATGGACTTCTATAACCAATTATGCTGGTGGGGGAAGTGAAGGCGATTTTTCTTTTGTCATAAATGGAAAGGGCTATGTTGGTGGTGGGGATATAGGGCCAGGATGGCAATTTAAAAAAGATTTATGGGAGTACACTCCCAATGCAGGAGGAGGAACGTGGACACAAAAGGCCGATTTTATGGGCTCAGCAAGGTCGTTCTGTGCCAGTTTTGCAATTGGAGATACGGCTTATGTAGGTTTGGGAATAAGTGCGACATCTAACAGTGACGGACTTGCGTTCAACGATTTTTATAAATTCGATGCCATAGGTAATGTCTGGTACAAAATCCAGAGTTTTCCTGGTACAATCAGGTACGATGTGGCTTGCTTTACGGTAGGCACAAAAGGCTATGTGGGTTTAGGGCAAGAGAACAGATGGAATAATTTTGGACCTGTTACATTCAATGACTTTTTTGAATACAATCCAGCAACTGGCAGCTGGAAAGCTGTAAGCTCTTTGCCTGCGACAAAAAGGGAAGCCACTGCAGATTATAGTTTGTGTAATAAGGGCTTTATCGCCTTGGGTTATGATAGTGCCGGTAATCCGCTGCAGGATTTTTGGAGCTTTGATCCAAATGTTGGTGTTGGAGGAACCTGGACAAGACTTCCTGATTTCGGTGGGCCTAAGCGTTTTGGGGAAAAGGGTTTTGTTATACAAGATACACTGTATTTAACAGGAGGGATCGCTCCAGGAACCAATAAAGGCTTAAAAGATTTATGGTCATACACCCCTGCTGTTTATCAAGGTATTGCGGTTTCTCATGATACTAGCATTTGTCAGGGTAAAAGTGTAGTACTGTCGGCAAACGGAAACAGCCTCTATTCCTGGAGTCCTTCAACGGGATTAAGTAATACATTAACCTCCTCTCCTTATATAAAGGGCGCCGTTACATCTGTTACTGCAACTCCACCCAATGGAGTAACTACTTATACAATTACCGATGAATTATGTGGAAATCAAGCAACAGTTTCCGTTACCGTGGCGACAGCGCCTAACCTCGCGGTTTCGGCTTCCATCAATCCGATATGTTCGGGCAAAGTATCTTCGTTAACAGCTAGCGGAGCTACTTCCTACTCCTGGTCACCTTCAGTTGGACTGAGTTCCACTACCGATTCCATCGTTAGCGCTACCCCAACGAAAACAACCATCTATACAATTACAGGCAATGGTGCTTCCTGTCCAAGCATTGGCACATTAACCATTACGGTGAATCCCTCCCCAGTAATACAGGTTCCTGCATCCCCTTCCATTTGTTTGGGAACAGCAGCAACTTTAACCGCAAGTGGAGCAACCAACTATAGCTGGTCACCTTCCACCGGTTTAAGTGCATCCACAGGAGCAAGTGTAACGGCCAACCTCTCGTCGCCCATGACATATACTATAACGGGAACCGATGGAAACGGTTGTTCAGGATCGGCTCCAATAGCCGTGACAGTGAATATTCCTACGGTTGTGCAAACAGGTACTGATGTGGCCATTAATTTAGGAGCCTCTCAAATTCTTCCCGCCAGTGGAGTGGGGACTTATAGCTGGATGCCATCGACCGGATTAAGTTGTACGAACTGCCTGAATCCGATAGCAAGCCCGGTTATGACAACAAAGTACTTTTTAACCGTAACAGAAATTAACGGTTGTTCCAGTACGGATTCCATTACGGTTGACGTGGTAGGAAAAGTATTTGTGCCAACTGCCTTTTCACCTAATGGGGATAATAATAATGATGTTTTATTAGTGAAGGGAAGCACCTTCAGCAGTTTTGTATTTACCATCTACGACCGTTGGGGAAAAAAAGTATTCCAAAGTTATGATGAAACTCAGGGTTGGGACGGCACCTTTAATGGTAAAAAATTAGATCCTGCCGTATTTGTCTATTACCTACAAGGTACTACCATTACTTCCGATCAGGT
>Ga0206888_1022_pt1 | contig 52052 bp, 42 predicted proteins | sample Alteio_BWOrgHeat_90_FD_153258 | JGI IMG/M metagenome (GOLD analysis project Ga0206888, IMG submission 153258) | Enriched cells from forest soil in Barre Woods Harvard Forest LTER site, Petersham, Massachusetts, United States - Alteio_BWOrgHeat_Nextera4 ... | reverse complement strand
TCCTGCCAAATATCCAAGATAATAAGCATCCTGAGAAATAAGTGAATCAATTAAATTACCATCTATGAAGTCACATAATGAAATAACTTTGCATTCATTCGTTTCCTTATGTCTAATTAGCACAGTCTTATTACCACTTCGATTTTTTGTTCTTATAATTTCATATGATTTTTTAATTTTTTCATCTTGTAAAAGCTTCTCATAGCGATCACAAGTTGCAAAATATGTAATTGTTCTTATATCAGTAGGAGAAAAACAATTAATAAAAGTGTTATCGACAACAATTTCTTCCGCATTACACTGTAAACTTTGTCCTTTTCCTGTTATTTTAACTTCTATTACTTGTTTACCAGTTTTTTGACAAGAAAATATATTGCTAATTTCATATGCCGGTTGGTTATAAATTTGGCAGAATACTGTTTTGGCATGACTAACAAGAGTATTAATTCTCTTACTAAATTTTTTAATCATAAATTTCCTTTATCATTCATCCTTTACTTAAATAAATAATCATTAATCTATTTATTTTTAGACCTTTAAAAATATTACCAAAATGATTCTTGATATTTCACTTTATAAAGTTAATATTATTCAAAAAATTTTAACAAATAATAATATCCTTATTTAGATAATGTCAATATAATATTATCTATAAATAGATATATCTAATTGGAGAATAAAAAATGAAAAATGAAAGGTTTGAAAGAGGATCAAAAAAAATTAATCAATTAATGGAAGGTGCTGATCAAAGCATATTAAAGGGATTGAGTAAAATAGCTCCAGATCTCGCTAATTATGTTTTAGAATTTATTTTCGGAGATCTTTATTGCAGAGAAGGGTTAGATTTAAAAACAAAGCAAATACTTACCATTACTATCTTAGCTACACTAGGAAATGCAAAACCTCAGCTTGCCTACCATATAAATTGCGCACTAAATATTGGGATAACCAGAGAAGAAATTATTCATATTATGACACATATCGCTGGTTATGCTGGATTTCCTGCAGCCTTAAATGGTACAGCTACTGCTAAAGAAGTATTTACCGAAAGAGATCAAAAAAAAATTGAAAATAATTAATAAATATCTACATGAGACAATTTAAAGATAAAATTGCTAGTGGATTAGGAAGCATATTGGAATGGTACGATTTCGCATTATATACCTTTTTTTCTCCACTTATAACAGAACTATATTTTCCAAATACTGATTCTAGTGTCGGATTATTAAAAGTCCTCCTTATTTTTGCAATTGGATTTTTTGCGAGACCATTCGGAGGACTAATATTTGGTTATATAAGTGATAAACATGGAAGAACGTTAAGTCTTAAACTAACACCAATATTAATAACTCTACCTACCTTTTTATTTTCAATTCTACCGACTTATGAACAAATTGGTATATATTCAACTATTTTTTTGGTTATTTTAAGAATTTGCCAAGGTATTTGCATTGGTGGAGAATACGCAAATAATATTGTTTATTTATGCGAATCAATTAAATCTAAACAAACTTATTTTTTTGGGAGTTTAGGTTCGTGTACAGCAAGTTTTGGTATTTTTTTAGCTTCAATAATTGTGACATTCTGGTATATGATTTTTTCTCATCATGCCTTACTTGTATGGGGTTGGAGAATAGCTTTTTCTTTATCTTTATTAATAGGAATAGCCATTTATATAATAAGAAAAAACATGAATGAAACTCCAATTTTTAAGAATATATTAAAAAATAAAGCTATTATCAAAAATCCTATAAAAGATTCGTTTAAATCTCAATGGAAAATATGTATTAATGCCATCGGGCTAACTTTTTTGCCAGCAACTGCTTTTTATTATGTTTTTATGTTCCTACCAACTTATCTTAATAACCTAGGAATAAATGCATCTAAAATTTCTAATGATAGTTCATTGTCACTTTTATTGAGATTGCTTATTATTCCTTTAATTGGGATTTTAGCTGATAAAATAGGAGGGATAAAAATTGCGCGTTTGTCATGCATTTCTTTTTTATTATTTAGTTTTCCCTTGTTTTATGGACTTAATTACTTTCCCTCTAATGCAAATTATTTTCTTATCGGATTTGCTTTATTAACCACAATGAATGCTGGGACAACTCCTGGATTATTAATGGAAATGTTAAATCCACAAACAAGATGTACCATCTTTTCCTTTACTTTTAATTTTTGTTTTGGCGTATTTGGAGGTATTGTTCCTTTTATTAGTTTTTTATTAGTAAAAAAATTAAATAATGAAATAGCTAGTATTTATTATTTAGTATTTGCATCGATAGTTACTTTTATAGCTACATTTTTTTTCAAAAAAGGTAATAAAATTCATGATTGATATTTACTCACCCATTTTAAGAGAAATTACAAAAAAAACCTTCTCCAGATACGTAGAGTCATTAGTTATTCCGCAAATTGATTATTTCGCAGTAGGAATACAAAGAAATTTTGATAAAAAAAGTATTTCATTAATGTCATTACCGGAATGGCAAAAATATTTCTTGGAAAATAATTATGCAAATTATGATCCTGTGCGCCGGAGTGCACTATATTCAAAAAGAAATTTTATTCCATTTCAGGAAATTGATCACATGGATAATTTTGGAAAAGAAATTATGAAAAAAAGAGCAGCAATGGGAATAAAAAATGGGATAATTTTAATGCAACGATTTCCTCGTTTTAATTATATTGTGACGCTTGGTACGGGATTTTCAAAATTTAATGCTTTCGACTTCCTCAATCTTTATTTAGATAAAATTTCATTAATAAAAATAGATTTGATAAAAATTATAGAAAAGGACGCTCATATTTTTTTAACAACTTATTAGTATGAATTTTTCCAACGATGCCATATGACAGGAGCTACGCTTTCAATTTCTACATTATAAAGCACCGGTTCTGGAGAATTTTCATTAGGATTCAAGCAGGTTAAATTATATTTACTTATTTTATTTCTTATGAGTCTTCTAAAAAAACGCTCTCCATTTTTAAGATAAATTATACAATCTTTATTTAGACCTTTAACAATATCAATGCCAGAATACAGTCTCCCTCCAACATAACTTCCTGGCCAATAAAATGGACGCATATCCTCATTTGAAACTATCATAACTACGGCATTAGAATGATTTTGTTTAAATGCATTTGCATCTTTAATCATAGAAATTTCATCATCATCTTCTTCTGCAAACATCTGCTTGGACGGAAATGAAAAATAATTACTAACTACTGCTATTTTTTTGGGATCAAGACCAATACCTTCAATAATCCAGTCTTCGTTAATAATAAGTCCTTCTTTGCGATAAACTTCTACACAACGAGTGGCCCCAGCTAAAGTAATTTTAGTCGTACCATTTTCCCATGATTTTAAAGTGGCTTCAGGCAATCCATATTTTTCTTGTAAATAAGAACGGCTTATTCTAAGAAGAGATCGAACAAATTTCAACCTTTCGCCTGAAGTAAATATTTGTTTATTGGATTCTATAACCATTTATCCTTCATGATACATATAGTTAATAATTATATGTTAATAATAAAAGACTATTGGCTTTATCTTAGATAATTTTACAGATTTTCTCAAGTACAAAAAATTGAATGCTTAAAAATTAGAGAATGCATATGCATATAAAAAAATACAATTTAAAAATGGAGATTTTTAAATTTCGCAACTTTTTCTCAAATAAATATTCAATTTTTAAATATTTTTAAAAGATCTTGATTATCAATAGTTATTTGTAATTTTGCTAACAATAATATTAATTTTTTTATTTTGCTAACATCCTCCGTTTGTTCCAAGTAGGATAATAATTCAATTTTATAAAAATAATCCGCGTTCCATTTCGTAAAATTATTAAAAGTAAAATTGTGAATTAAATGAATTTCTCGCGCAGCTAAAATTAATTGATCAGTACGAATGAACTCCTCGCAATTATTAATAGCATTTAAAGTTATTTCTTTAAAAGGTGAATCTGATATTAAAATTTTATCTTTTACCATTTTTAACATTATTCCATCTTCTTTATTAAAAGAATCACTAGCTAACTTATTTCGAATAAATGCAAATTCAATCATTTTATCACCCATCAAAGCCTCATGATAATATAGATAAACCAAATTCTTGGTGAAATTCGTAGTCAGTGATCCCTGCTTGAATGCTAATTGGATGCCAGCTTAAAACGTGCTGGCATGACAGCGCTGGGCGGGTAATTATCATGTCAGTCGAGCGTGGTAAGAGATAGCATTCAAGCGGCTCTGCTGAAAACTCATACTCTCCATTCACAATGAAAGTGATAAACGAATTCAATTATCTTATTTAGTTTTTAAATATTTATAAAAAAAATCCTTTTAAAAATCTATAGCAATGAGCAGAATTGTACGCCATAAAGTTTGATCCAAAATATTTAAAATTATTTTGCAGTTTTAGAGATAATTATTACCAAATATCAAGTCTCCCACATTTAAATTCTATCAAATCACCTTCCTCAGCCCATCTTGGTATAAATCCTTCAATTTTAATTGAGATATCACCTATAGTAACAATTGAATTTTTCATATCTCTCACTTTAGCTATACAATAATGTGAAAAATAGCAATCATCTATTTTAACTATATTTTCATTTAGATTTTCATCAATAACTATCATTAAATTTTTCACATCCATAGCATGCAACGGTTCAGATAACATCTGTCCCTGCACAACATTGCAGGGGTGTGAAAATGCCAAGCATTGAAAAGTACCATCTGAGAGAACTAATTCAGCTTCCTTGGCAGACTCTGAAATCCAAATTAATTTTAATATTCTCAAAGCAATCACACATAATGATTGATTAGTCACTATGCCCTAGTAAAAAATAAAGCATTTTTATTCTTTTAAAAAAAAATTAATTTAAATAAATATGTTCGAGAAAAATTAGAAGTAATTATTTTCTTCAAATCAATTAAATTCATCTTCTTCGTTTTTTATTAAATTTACCTCTTTTCTATACAGTTCTAATGCTTCTTGTTCATGGTTATAACAATCTTCCCAAAATCTTTTTTGATGCCATTCTTTAGGTTCAAGTGTAATTAATTCAAAAGTGCCTGAAAAAATTTGCCAATTGGTTGGTATTTTTTTACTTACAATTTCAAATTGATGAGCATTTTGTAATATCGGTTGCTGATTATGATCACTTTGAATTAAGAATGAAACCCTATCAAGACGAATTTCAACAGATAAAACTAAATATTCTTTACCTATTGTTATCCAATAACTTGTCTCTTGATACTGCTTTGTTATCTCATTATATATTTTAAAACATTTGACTTTCATTTCTTTCCTTTATTATCTATAGATATTTAGTAATTATACTTTGGCTTTATCCCATCATTCCACGCTCCTTGATGATCAAATATCGCTTTGTAATCTCTTCCATAATAAACCTCGCCTGTAATATGATTGCGATAAAAATGCATTTGAAAATTTCCCGAAGGACTAGGAATAGATTGTGTTGAATATTTATTCCAATCATATAAGTTTCCAGGTCTGGATGAAAATTCTTCTATAAGTTTTGGATTTTTCAATTCCCTTATTGGTAACATTACGGAATTATTAATTGTTTCTTCAGTTAAAAATCCTTGTTCATTAAAAATTGAACTCGCTTGTTCAATATTCAATTGTCTCTGCAAGCGTAATCCATTAATGTGATTATCAATTCCAAAATTAACAAAGCTTTCGACCTCTGCTGTTTTTCCCCACAACCCAAACTTCGACAGCGACGAAATTGCGGCCTTGCCTAAATTAATCTCAGGGCAAAATACCATGGCGCCGTCGAGGGCGAGGCTGCCGGCGGCGTAGGCTTTAGAGCTTAGGCTATCGCTGTATATTAAAGTATTTACGTCTTGAATGATAGAATCGCCCATCGCGAGGACGGGTTTGACCACAATGGATTCAACCGTGTTATTAAAATCGCGGACATAATCCATAAAGCCTTTATTTTTTTGTTCCGGAATGTGATTGATTTGTTCAATCAATTTTTTAGCTTGTGATTCGGGATGTTTATCTGCCCATGTGCTGCGTTTTGAGCTTTCTGTTTGCCAACGAACCATCCGAGATTGTCGTATATTTTCACCCGTCACATTTTGAAAATTCAATTTCATCTCGGGTAAGGACATTTTTGCAACTTTTTCAGCTGCTTCTATTTCAGGATTTATTTCATTATGTACTTCCTGTGTTGAAGTTATATCAGTAGTAGAAGCCGGCACATCATTTGCGATTAAACTCGATGAAAATTCTGTAATAATTCCTCCAGCAATTTGCAACGCAATATTTTCAATATTAAAAGAAGTATTATTAATCACTCGATCTAACGCAAAATTGAGAGTTGCATTAGCTATATTTCTTAACACATTATTATTTAAATTAAGAGATTTCATCATTTCAAAACCCACAAGTGTCGCTGCGACTTGTAATCCAATTGCAGCTACATCAAATTTTTCGCGAATTCCAGCCGCCATTTCGACTAATTGGGTAACGGCTTGTACGATGCCTACGCGCAATGTTTCTTTTGCTGCAGCAATCAATGACTGCGGTGCTTCCATTCCTGCGAAAAGACCTGCACTTGCCGCGGTTTCCAATACTTCTGCTAACGAAAATTTAGATTGCAAACCGGTTAAAATTGCTAAACCTTGCGCTGCGGCATCAACCATTGCTGCTGCAACAGCTGCTGCAATCGCACTTGATACAGCGCCAGTAGCAATTCCAGCAACGCTCAACAATACACCGCCCATCGCGGGTGCAAAAATAATGATTAATCCCACTACCACAATTTTAATTAAACTCGCAAAAAAATTGCTATGAGGTTTATGACGATGCGGATGCCCTTGGAATTTAGGCAGTAAATTTCCTGTGAGATGATCTATAAACAAGTGATAAGGCCGCGCATAAGTCGTATCAAATTTATTTCTCTCAGGAATTATTTGAGGCAATTGCAACATTAACCCTTGTTTTGGTGAATTCACATGAATCATCCCATTCAGATACGCAATTTTGTCCCCATATCGATGATCTCCGAACATTTTTTTTGCGATAGAAGAAAAAGTATCGCCTTGGTTAACGATATAGATTTGGGGTGAAAATGGGATAATATCAGGCGTAATTTCATTCCATGAGGGATCCATTTTTTTATTTTTATCTTGTATCTGAAATAATGCTAAAGATTGTGGTAAGTGATATGAGTAAGGATTACTGACTACAGGAAAATACGGACCGCCATGATTCGGATTAGTAGGATGTTGATAATTTAATGATGAATTATAAAGAAAGAAATAACCCCCGTACAAGTCTCCTTCTGCATTATGTAGATAATGGAAGAAATTATCATACTCAAAAGGATCTTTCTTATCTTGCGAGATATATTGTTTATTGAGAATTAAACCATCCTGAGTGGTTTCATAATATAAAGGAAATTTAACAGGGAGTGGATACGAAGTATTATATTGAGGTTCATCTTGGGAAGTTGATGATTTTCCATTAATAATTCCATGAGAATCAAACCATAATTCTGCTGTACCAATAGATTGCGAACCATTGCGCACCCCAGTAACTTTTGTTTGAACCCATCTATCAAACCCCAAATAACTAATATCATATACATCAGTAAATTTATTTTTCAAATCATAAATAGTTTGTTTTTTTGGCAAACCCAGCGCTGTAAAATTTGAATAAGACATTGAAGTTTGTTGCACATTATTTTCAAAAAAATCATCTAACAATTGCCAACCATTTTCATTAAAATTTAATTTTCTTATAGTGGTTTTACTTCCATTCATCGATTCTTGATAATTTTTAGTCCATCCCGCAACATCATATATACGCATCGTTTTCATGCTATTAGAAGCATCTGTCTCAGCAATCCTTCCATCGTCATCATAATCAATTAAAACCGAGCCACTACCATTCACATCTTCTCTTATTCGAAATCCATCTTTGTACGAAAAAGTGATTCCTTGCCCTATTTTTCCATTAACAAATGTACCTGATAATACACGTACCCGGTCGGCCGAATCGTAAAGATGATAAAAAGCAGAATTTTTTTCAGGAGACATACATCCATACTTCGCATAGTTACAAGTTGGATTAAGCTTAAAAATATTCATGCGAATATTTCCAACACTATCGTAACCTTTACTTGATTTAACGAAAGAAAAATATCCAGATGCTTCTAATATTTTTTCATTCGTTAATATTTCTCTATCCAATTCATCGTACAACGTCGCAACTTCATTAATAACATCTTGATTTTTTTTATTTTGAGTTTTTATTCTTTTACACTCTGTATTGTAGTCATAGAAACTCGATTTATTTAGTGAATTATCTTGAACGGAAGCTAATAATCCAAATCGATGACTATAATCAATGTTTTCAGAAGTAATATTGATAAATTTATAATTATGATTAACCCATCCACAACTAATAACAGGTGCATTCATTATTAACATTTTTCTAGAAATATCATTTTGACTAAATTGATGAATAACTTTTTTATTAAAATCATAAACATGATTTAAAATTTTTCCGCTAAAATCGATATGTTTTAATACATTTCCGAAATAATCAGTCTCCCATGTCAGCTTGGAATCATCTGAATTAATCTCGCTATTTTTTACGTAATTTCGGTCATAAGCTAAAGTAGTAAATTGTCCTAAAGGCATGAAACGTTTTACGACATTATTCTTAACGTCATAATTAAAACGCCATATGTTTCCTGCAGGATCAGCGTAACTACTCCGATTTCCTAATTCATCATATCCATATTTCATTAGTCGTAGTGAAGGAAGATATTGTTCGACAACAGAGTTTTTCGAATTAAAAACGTATCGAGTCACTTTCTTTCTTGCGTCACCTACGTGTGTGGGACGATCTAAAGCATCGTAATCAACTGATTCATCACATGTACCATCTGGTAAGATTCTATTAAGGCAATTTCCTGAATTATCCAAGATATATCCTGTCACGTTCTCATTCGCATCCATAAACCCAATTTCGAATCCACGTTCATTATGACCATGTAAAGTTGAAGGTCTTTTTCTAATTTTTGTCATACTCTCGAGAAAAACGTCGACTTCAGGTTGTATGCATTGTGATAGTTTGTCGAGATGATTAAATGAATAATCTGTTTCGAAACCAAAAGAATTCGTTTCTTTGATAACATTATTCCATCGGTCATGCTTATATGATCTTGAGGGGTATGCACTACGATCTCTAAACCATATCGGAAGTTTATGTGCAATAACATGGCCTTCATTGTCAATTATCATTTCCGTTCGATCCACACGATCTGGACCCCATGAAAGTAATGTTGATAACATTGAATAAGAAAAAAATTCTAAATTATCTTTAGGCGCTGCAAGTCGAAGGGTTTCAATTCCGCGCAAATCGCGAAGTAAAATATTGTTTATACCTTTCGTAGTATTAGTAAACCATGGATTTCCTGCATTATCATAATAACTAAATGCGGGATAATTACCTTCTACGGACCCTTCGCCAGTAAGATTGCCAAATGTATTGTATTGATTATGATTACTCTCCTCCAAAATACTGTTTCGACGATAATTCAGAGATAATGGCTGATCGTTAAAGTTATAATAAATTTCTTTTTCGTTAATAAAACTTTCTCGCATTGGAGTCGTTTTTGCATCAATCATGTCTTGCCAATTGCTCGTCTCTTGTAATTGACGAGCAACTTTACGAGTTGGTGTATAAGTGAATCCCGTAATATTTTTTTCGCCATCTTGCAGTAATGAAGCTAATCCTCGATTGTCAAACAAAGTAATTTCTTCAATAATATCCTGTTGACTTTGCTGAATGAGGCACGCAATTCCTTCATCAATTATTCCTCCTAAAGGAGAAGTTAAAGTGACATTTTCTTTACGAAAAATATCATATTTAAATAATTTCATAGGTAGAAGAGAGATGATCTCATCTTTGACATTTTTAAATTCACGGACTCCTTTTGTCTCGGCAATTTTATTATCTGCGGTATCATAATAAAACTTGTCAATAGTTCCATCCGGATGTTTAAAAGCTACAGGTTTTTGTGTAGGACTATAGGACCATTCTTTTATTACATTTTTAAGGGGATTATGGAGAATGCTTGGAATATTTTTTTCATCGAGAATCAAAGATTCTGTTTCGACATCTAATAAAATCTCAGCTTTCTTTTGTTGAAGTGCATCGTAAATATAACGATAAATCCGATCTTTTGGACTTGTTGTAATAATATTTTTTAATTCGTTTACATCAATTGAACATTCAGGTTGAGTAATAAAAGGTATGCAATATTCATGCATTTCAATAGGTTTATTACTCGTATTAAATTCATAAAATGTGAGATAATTATTTTCATTGATCTCGGCGATAATGTTTTTCATATTATCGAGCCAAAATCTTTTTTCAGACCAAACTCCTGGACGAATTAATTTTGCTTCATATATAACATCCCCAAATGTATTATGATTCCAACGTATCGTTGGTTTGGCATACCCATATTCTTCTCGAGAATAATAAAAAACTTCAGAGGAGATTTGCTCGCACAATTTTCCGTGTTGATTATGATGAAAATAAATAATACGATCATTTTCATCTGGCTCTATGTTTTCTATAATTATTTCCGCAGTTAATCCTGTATCGAGATATTTTTCAAAAGGTAAATGAATAGTTTTAGCGTATTGAATCTCTTTAATAATCTCGTCAAAACTATTATAAAAAAATTGCGATAGTGCGCCCATTCGATCTATGAAAAAAATACGGCGATTTAACGAATCGTATACAGAATAAGTCCAATTTTGATTCTCATCCATTTCAGCAATAATATTGCATTTAGTATCATAATTCGTATTTGTTATAATATCCTGAATCGTGTTAGGTAATGTTTGCAGTTTTTGCCAATTTTCATTATATCTTGCTTTCTCATCATTTATTTTAACATCAGGTATTACCGTTTGTGTAGTTTGTGAATATGCATTGTATGCACTTCTAATAATACGATTTTCATCTTTGCCATCACCAATAATAATTTGCGTTTTATTATTTAATTTATCGTAATGAATAGATTTTTGAGGAGAAACACTTTTGGTTTTGTATTCTAGTTTACCTTTTTCATCTCGCATGACTGTTGTGTACAAAGCCATTGGATAAATTTCTAATATTTTTCGTTTTGCATTGTCAAATAATTGAAGAGTCGTTTGATTCGAACGATTAATAATTTGTGTATTATTACCCACACAATCATATTCAAAAATTTCTTTATTTCCCAGTGCATCTTCAAAAATGACACGCCTGTTGTTAGCATCATAAGTATTTTTCGTAATAGAATCGCATTCAGGATTAGGAATAAATAATTTTAAATCTTCGACAAGTTGATCGTACGCCTCAGGAATAGTAATTCGTGCTTTAAATAGGGTTGTTGAAATAACATTATGATTTTCATCATAATCAGTTCTTGTCACTCCACCATTAGCATCTACTTTAAAAATTTCAAAACCTAAACTATCATAGACAAAATAGGTAGTTCTATCCAACTTTGATCTTTTTACATGCGCGGCAAATTCATACTCATTGGTGTCAATTAATAGATCTGGAGATTCAATCTGAATCGCGTATTCCCGATGATAAATAACTTTGCCAGCCCGGTCATATGCTTTTTCAGTGACTCTTCCATTTTGATCGACGACAAATCTTTCTTCATTAGCGTCATCATACCAAGTATATAGGATACGATCTTCATCTGGTTCTTGAATACTTGATAGAATCTCTTCAATCACTTCTGTTGAAAATAATGAAATATCTTTGATAATGAATGATTGCGCATATTTCAGATGAATAATAGGCCGTCCTGATAAATCATAACGTTTCTCTTCCAAAATTCCATAAAAAACTTTTTCTTCTGGTAAATAAAGTATCTTAATCTTAAAGCGTTCTTGATCGTTCGTGTCATAATAAAAATAATTAACAGTATCATTTGGATTTGGTTTAAAAATTCCTTGAATATCTTTAATTTTAGATTGATCTGTAATTGCATCAACATCCATTTTCATTTGATATGTGCGTGAATATTTGAGCTTACCTGTCAATGTATAAGACCATTCGATTGCAGACATATATTTTGAATCTATCATCCGTAACTCAAAACGTTTTTGTTGTTGTAAATCAAAATATCGTCTCGTTACCAAACCATTTGGATCAATTTCAATGATTGGATTTCCTGCATTGTCAAATACGAATCTTCTTATAATTTTTAAAGTATCAGGATCAACAATGGTCGCAGTCACACGTTTAAAACCATCATATTCTTGTCGATACTGAAATTTATTTTCGTTTTTTTCATCCCCTTCGTATATAGTTATTGGTAAATTAGCAGCATTATGTTGATATTTTTTTTGTAACCCTAACATTTCAGGATTAATAACGGCATTTTTTAACATGCCAATCCTATCAAATTGTTGAATGGTGCTAATTCCACGAGGATCAATAATCTTCTCATTCTTTCCTAACACATTCGTTGAATATTTCGTGATAAGAGCCAATCCGCCTTTATCTTGAATTTTTTTTGATAGTGGACCTGAAGAACAATAACTGTATTCTGTTATAATATTATTTGGATCAAATTCTTGATATTTTTGTCCTTTTTTATCGAAAGTCGTTTTTTTTATACTTCCTAAGCCATCTATACGTTCTTTCAATTGACCGTCTGGTTCATGAACAAATATTTCTTTTGCGCCCACTCCATTAATTGTTTCGATTAGTTCACCAAATACATTATCTCTAGTTAATGAACGCATTCCTGTAATCGGATAAGAAGTCAAAATCGAACGAATCTCATCATCATAATCAAAAATAAGACTGTTACCGTGCGCATTCGTTTTTTGAATTGGCCGATGAAATGCATCATAATCAAGAATTTGCTGAATGATTTCTTCACCGTCTTCGATTATTTTGGTAGTTAAATGCAATCTCCATAATCGATCATAATTTTTAATTATTTTTAAACCTACTTCATCAATAATTTCAGTTTCTTTACTCATAGCAGAGTTAAATTTTCTGAAAATCGAAGACTTCAATGTCCCTGAAATTTTCGTTGTTTCAATTTCTAAACCTCGAGAATCAAATACGTGGTGACTGTGTTGAGAAAGATCATCGCTGATAGGTATTAGTTCGTGAACACATTGTTCAAATGCCGAAAATTTATATTGATAGAGGTGAAATTCAGGATCGATTTTTTTTACAACTTTTCCTCGACGATCCCTCTCATAAAACGTAACGCTATCTTTACCAGAATCTGCAATTTCTTCTAAAATTTTAATAATTTTCTCATTTATATAACCTCCAATTAAATCTTCGAATTGATCTTCTATTCGTGTGTAATACTGTGTTTCACTAATAGGTTCACCAAATGAATTATAAGTAATTTTAAAAACGGAACCCATTGGATCTATTCGCAGGACTGGGCGACGCTCTATATCATAAAAAAATAAAGTTGCGTAACCATTTTCATCAATGGTTACTGTATGTAGCCCACTTTCAGTATAAAATTTTCTTTCTGCATCGTTTTGCCAAATTTTTTCAATTTCAATATCTATCACTTCATCTGATAAATCTTGCAATGAGATCGTTAATAATTTCTCGCAAATTCGAGGTTTGGCTAATGCTACTTCTTGACTCCAGTCATCAAATCGACTTTCTTGTCTTCTACGATAATCCCCGGTTATTTGATTTTGATTATTAAAATCAATATTATCCGTAAAAACAAGTTGATTCATTTCGTTATAATACTTTTGCAGAAGTAATTTTGTAGGAGTAAGTATTTGGGTCGGACGTCGTAATTCATCATATCCATAATGCGTAATTTGATCTTTTTTATGATGAATACTCAATGGTGGTTTTGATGTATCTTCATACCATGATTCGGAAGTTTTTGTTGCATATCTAATCGATAATTCTTTTTGATTATCATTATAGTACCTATGCTCTGTAATATAACTTTCAGCATCCACCTCAAAAATACATTGTTTGAAAGTATTATAAAAATAGTAGGTTTTACTATCATTAAGATTATCGGTTGGTGCAATTTCTTCGTAATTTAAAGAAATTTTTTCGACGGGTACCGAATAAATCGTTTTACAGGTAATTAATTTTCGAGCATCCCTTTGATAGTGTGTAACGTATCCCGCTGGATCTTGCTCTGCAATTATTTCACCGTCTTTGTCATAAAAAATTGAATTAATTCGGTCACATTCACGATTTGGCTTTAAATCAGGAATTTGTCTATTTTTAAAATTATTTAATTCATCTTCAGATAATTGATGTGAATATTGTATGGTTTGTCCTAATCGACCTAAATCATCATAGCGAGTTTCCGTTAAATAATTTTCCGCATCGATAGAATATTGAATTTTTCCTGAAGCATTATAAAATTCAATATTTTCCCTGTCATTTTTGGCATCTTGTAAATCATCTAGCAATGCTTTTAATTTTGTAGCACTGTATTTACCATTGCTGGAAATTATTTTGGGATCGATTAATTGCGCATATTGTTTTTTTACTTTATATCTTTCCAAAGTAAAATACATAAGCTCAGTCACTGCACCAGATGGGGAAATAATAAAGCTGAGACGATTTTCTCGATCGTAAATTTGAATTATTTCTTGTTTATCTGGTAAAGTAATAATTTCAACACGCCCATTCCCGTCATAAGATAAATTATAGGCTCGAGATTCTGGATTCCCATCATTATCAATCAATGAAATTGTGCCACCTAATAATCCACTGGAATTATATAACTCTATTTTTCTCGAGGAATTCGGCAATAATGTATTTGTAACATCACCTTTAAAATCGTGTTTTGTTATTTGCGCAACTGAAGTACCTAGACCAACAACTTCTGAAACTACATGATGACATCCATCATGTAAATATTGCTTATTTAAATATGATTCTTCATCTTCGTTATCATACTTAATAGCATGATTATTAATATATCCAAATAAATCATAATTTGATTTTGTTTCTTGAATAATTTTATCATCGGTTTGTCGTGTTAATATGATTTGTCCACGATGATCTCTTGAATATTGTATTTCACTAATATCCTTTTGTTTTTTACTCCAATTCATTAAATCATCTAAGGTAAATGATAAATTAGAATAAAACTCTGTAAATTCTTTTTCATTATTAATCAGACCAGTATTTTTATCTACATCATATTCTTTTACTCTCCCATTTGGTGATATTTCATAGCATAGAACCTGAAAAATTTCTTTAAAACACTGATAGATATATCTTGTTTCAGCATTCACTCCACTTTTTGAATTAACTAGGGAAACAAGCAGTGGGAAATCACTATTTTCATATTTATATTGTGAGATCATGCCATCGCGATGTATTTTTATATTAATTAAGCCTGTTTTTATATCGTAATAAAACTCTTCTATGCTTAAATCTGGATAAATAATCTTATTATTACGCCCATCCAAATCATATCCATATTGTGTAATATCTAATTCTTTAGATGCATTTTCAAAACCACGTTCTTGACTTACAGTTGCCAAACGCGATTGCGAATCTAGTGCAAATATGGCTTGTGCATTAAGTGCATTTGTAAAAACACATCTATTTTTATCGTATTCAAACTGATGTGAGAGACTTTCTTCGGATCCCACTTTCATGCTTTGTAATTTTTGATTTTCTTCATCGAATTGAAATTGAAGATGAGATTCATCAGATTGGTGGATACTTTTGATTTTTGAATTGTCTGTATATTCATACGCGATCTCATAGTTATCGTAAGTCACGCTTTTAATAAGCTTCATTTCATCATTAAATAAATAGGTATGAACTAGCGATATTTCATCATTGGAATGTAAATATATTTCTATTTTTTGTTGAGAACGAATTATTTCGTAGTAATTTTCTGTCGTCTTAATAGCGATGAGATTTTTATCCGAATCATATTCGTAGTGAGTTTCATTACCCCTATCATCTATCGTTTTGGTAAGATAACCTTCAGCATTAAAATATTCGCGCTTTCGTGTGTCAGGATGATACCAAAGCCATGCGCCATCATCTAAGCATTGAATATAAGGTGTTCCGTTTGAATGACCAGGTGCGATATAAACATTTTTATCAGAATCACATTGATAACAAGTCTCATGTCCGTCACATTCTTTTACGATTATATTCTTATTTTTTTGAATATCTTGCAGAAATTTTCCGTATGAAAAGGTCCAACCATTTTCACTCAAGCTATTATAAATATAGGAAAGCTCAATATTGCCACCAATATCCGGCATACTTATTTTTTTATCTATAATAATGAGATTCCCATTCGCAACATTACATAAACATTCAATTTTGGCCCGCCCTATATCTCGGTATGGAAGAGGAGATGCAATTTGAGTATAGGAAGAATAAGAATATCCTAATCCTTTTCCCGCAATAAATTTAAATGGATATCCAAATGATTCAATTCTTGTATGCATAATATTTCCTTGTATTTTTATGCTAAGTTTTAATAAAAATTTAGTTAGAAAGTAGTGCGGATTTGTAAAAAAAAATAATTGTGGAAAATAAATTGGGGGAAATGGGTAAAGAGGTAAAGGATCGGGTGAATTTTGTAGAATGATGCTGAAGTGATATTTTTAACTTGTTATTAATTTTGTGTCAATGGTTTTTTTATAAAAATATAAAATAAATTTTTTTAGACCAAACGGATTTTTTTCATTCAGTCAAAATTATTTTAACACCCAGTCTCTGGCGCCATTCCCTGCCGTCCTACCCATGGCAAAACAGGCGGTCAGTAAATACCCCCCAGTGGGTGCTTCCCAATCTAGCATCTCTCCAGCGCAAAAAACACCTGGCATTTTAAGAAGCATTAAATGACGATCTAATTCTTCGAAAGAAACACCGCCAGCGCTACTAATTGCGGTAACGATAGAATTCGGCGCGCAAAGCTTAATACAAAGGGATTTCATGGCATCCGCGAGTTTCTCAATATTATTTAAATCTTCTTTAGAAATGAATTCGTATAATAAACCCATTTTTATACCGTGAATTCCAGTTGTGACTTTAATGTGATTAGTCAAGGTACGCGAATTGCGTGGACGAGACAGCGCTTTGATTAATTTTTCTTTTGATAGTTGAGGGACTAAATCCAAGGAAATTACTGCATTTCCTTTCGACGCTATTTCATCTCTTAACTTTGCTGACGCAGTATAAATAAGACTGCCTTCAACCCCTGTTCGTGTCACAACAAACTCACCCTGTTGTTTAAAATCTTTAAAAGTCAAAATCACTGATTTAATAGGAGATCCATGAAATTTTTCAATAAAAAAAGTTGACCAATTCACTGTAAAACCGCAATTAGCAGGTTGAAAAGAATTTACCTTCACGCCATGTTGCAGAAACCAGGGCACCCAGTCTCCTGAAGAACCTAACTTAGGCCAACTCGCTCCGCCCAATGCAAGAATTGTAGCATCTGGTTTAATCTTCTTAATGCCATTTGGTGTGTCGAAAATCAGATGACCATCTTCCCAACCTTGCCAACGATGACGTACATGAAAAATCACACCATCGGCTTGCAATCGTTTTAACCATGCGCGCAACAAAGGGCTCGCTTTCATTTCCTTTGGAAAGACACGACCTGAAGTGCCAACAAAAGTTTCAACATTTAGTGTTTTTGCCCATGCTATCAAATCATCAGGAGTAAAAAGTTTAATATGTTCTGCAATTTCTTGTTTTCTATTACCGAAGCGAGATAAAAAAATTTCATAAGGTTCGGAATGAGTAAGGTTAAGCCCACTTTTTCCAGCCATTAATAATTTACGCCCGAAAGAAGGCATGGCATCATAAATATCTATTTTTATGCCACTTTGCGATAACACTTCCGCAGCCATTAATCCTGCGGGACCGGCACCAATAATTGCGATGGATTTTTTCATCATATTAAAATTAGTAGGTTAAAATCTGTAGATTGTATCAGAAAACCAAGGATTTTATGCACCTTTTTATAGAATAATACATTGCCTTATTTCCTTCGCAGGAGGTAATTTCATTTCGTCTTTACTTTTCCACATTGATAAAGAAAGTGGATTCTTCAAATCTTTTTTCATTATATAATTAGCATAGGAATTATCATGAATATATGGAACCTTCTTTAATATTCTAAAACCTTGTTTTTGATAAAAGTGAATAGCATTTTCATTCTCAATATCTACTTCTAATTCTAAGACATGATAATTTTTCTTAATTAAAGTTTGATAACATTTTGCTAATAACAGTTTACCCAATCCTTTTCCCTGCTCCTCTTTTACAATATAAATTTGTTCCAAAAAAGGATTTTGTTTTTTCCCTAAAATTAAATGCGCATATCCAATGGCACAATCATCCTCATTTATTATCAACCATATTTTATGATTTTCGTCATTACAATTTGATTTTATTTTTTGGAGTGAAAAAAGAATTTTGATTTCCTCTGCAATAAACGTTTCTCCACGTGCTGCAATATACTTGGGATAGGTTTCTTTCCATGTTTTTATCATTAATTGCTGCAGTATTTCACTATAATCTTCTGTGGCAATAATAATTTTCACTGAGCTTCCTTAGCAGATGGAAAAATATATAATCCTAAAAAAGTTAACAATTGAAATCCCCCTTGCACCATATGATTTTGTTCTAAATCAAACTTCATCACTAATTGATCTGCAATAAAAAAAGCAAACCAATAAGATAATGAGATAATAAAAGCATATTCTGCGCGACGCATCCAAATAGCTTTTTCTAAACGTAATCCTGCGCTTGCCCAACAAAAAGCTATCGTTGAAATAAGAGACCAGATCAAAATACCAACAAAAAATACTGCTGGCATCCATGTCGGTAATGGATACATTTTTAAACTACTTACTAAAAAAGGGTAATTCGTATCAGGGGCCCATGTTGCATTAAGCATTTTTAAATGACTGAGCGCGCCCACTACATCTGTCCACAATGCTACAATCCACCAACAGGTCCAAAAAAGAATAATTATTTTTTTAAAATTATCCATCAATGATAGTTTTTGCAGTGTCATGGCCATACCTTATGATAAATCACTATTATATAAAATATGGCGAAAAATGGCAGCAGAAATAGTATAGCTTTTGAAAAGATCAACATTATAAATACACTACTTCTGCACATTTGATTTAACAAACAACGAGTTTATGGCTTAAAGCTCGATTCTTTAGCTTTCAATTGTTCTAATTGACTTGGTAATTTCGATTTCTTTGCAAAATCAATCAGTAGAGGGACAACGTCACTTTTAATAAATTTATATTGATCAGAATTTTTCTTCAATTCTTTCATCACAGCCGGTATACTTTCTTCTTCTTCATTCAATAATATTAACGTTTCTTTGATAATTTTTTGATTTTTTTCAATATCTGAATTTGACTGAGTATTATCGTTGAAAAGTAAATGCAAAATGTACGCTTTGTCATCAAATAATTGACGTTCATTATTTTTTAATAAACTTATAATATCAGACCATTTCATTGTGGCACGCAATAATTTGGCTATTCCAGTTATTGCATCCGAATGTTTTTTGACAAATTCAAAATCTTTATTTAAATCATCAGATGAATAATTTACATTTTCCAACTGTTTTACAGTAAATGACCTTAGTATACGTTCTAATGATTCGTAGTTATCTAAGGAGAACAGATATTCTAAATTTTCATCGTTATATAACTGTAAATCTTCTAATAAATGTAAACAATTAACCGCATATTTTAATTTTATATAATCAAGCGTATCAAATGATTTTTGATTAAATTTATTAACTTTATTCATTTCAATAATTATTTTTTTTAAATCTGAGTAATAGACACAAGGACTGCCACTCAGCGCTGGCGCATATGGATGTATCCAAGAATTTTGTTTTATTTGAAATAAATGTAATAATTGATTTACTTCTCTTTTTAAATTATCTTCTCGTTCTTGCTGTTCCTTCATTAATTTCTCAGCTAAAGTAGAATGATTTCGGCTCGATAAATCAAATAATGGAGGTGTTTTAGATTGTATTTGAAATTTGCTTAAAATGCCTGCACTGCTACATGTTTTAAGCGCGCGCAATCGAAGCAGGGGATTTATCCTTAACATAGATTTTTCCTTGTTGTCCTTAAATTACAATATATTTCAAAATGTGTGATATCATCCAGAATGATTTATCACAACAGCCAAAGACGTGTTTCATGGTGAAGTTATTTTGCATTGTGTTCGACACCACTGCAAGCGATATAATTTTTTTGCAACTATAATAAAAAGGATATTTATGTTTAGAAAGCAACATTTGGCTTTACCCTCTCAGGATCTATTAAAAACATTAGAAGAAGTTATAGACGAAATTGATGAACAATTGAAAGAACACCATTGTCCAATTGAAATGTCAGTGCCCATCATACCTTTTAAAGCCAGAGTATTAAGAGAAGGTGATCGCGCATTTACTACAGATAATTTTGAAGCGCGTGCTTTATTTAAATCAATCAAAATTGGGCAAAGACATCCAATGACTCGATCCCCTCTTTATTTCCAAGATATTGGTGATTTATTCATTATCAATAAAGAATTAATTCAAAAAGTTGATGATATCCTTTTAAAAAATGGATACACACGAAATCATTTGCTTAAGCATTACCGTATTTCATCTCATTTGTTTGAATATTTATATAATGCTAATTTTTCCAGAAATAAAATACGAGAACCTATTGATATATCAAACTTCGATAATGTAATAGAAGGACTTCTATGTACCATTTTAATTTTAAATCTGATAATGTTTTTCTTCTTTCTAACTGATGCTAAGTTATACAAAGAATTGCATCAATTAATAAACCAAATTCATGAAAATATAAATAATATTTTTTCTCAAAGTTACAAAAATCCAAACTTAATTTCGGAGACGAAGGAATACTTCAACTCTATTTTAGCAAATGTAATAAACACCATAGGTAATATCCCTGAAAGTGGCAAATACGCATTTTCTTATATTTTTCAGCCAAAAATATTTATCCCTGCAATCACAATCACTTCTACCTCAATGCTAACACTAAAAACTTTTCATCATTTTCAATATCAAAAAACTTTTCACGATGAAAACAAATACACGAAAATTGTTTTGACTATATTAAGTTTAGCAATATTATTATTGGGATTTGATGCTCTAACTGATAGTGTTTCCTTAGTTAATCATATTACACCTAAAAATTGGAATCAGGGAATAATGGGATTAATCCCTGCAGGATTAGTTATTGCTGGTGGAATTTTTGGTAAAATTTATCAAAAATCAAAAAATGAAATTGCTTTTGAAGAATTTAAAAAAAATGATTATGAATACTATGTTCCTAACAAATTATGATGGCTCGCTGCTTTGATCTTCATTGCGCCACCGACAAACCATTGTTGGTTGCGGCGTAAATAGTAAAACCATCAACATAGACCCAATTAACTACATTTGAACTTAAGCCATTGGCCGTGGTGTAATTCGTCCAGGTTAGGCCATCGTCTTCACTAATAGAAAGGCCGCCAGTTGTAGCCGCATAAATTTTGCCATTACTCACATAGACCCCAGCAACATTGGTGGAAGCTAAGCCATTAGTGCGCTGGGCCCAAGTGCTGCCGCTATCGTGGCTGATATAAACCCCTTGACCAGTAGGCACATAAATACTTACATGATTAGGATCTACACCAATAGGACCAGCATAAACTTCTTGCGATAAGCCATCAGGTAATCCAGTACTCGGAGTCCAAATCCAACTGCTACCACTGGGTGTACCGACAATTAAGCCCATACCAGGCCCGGTGGTCGGTGCATAGATATTCGTACCATTAAAATAGATACCAGTAAAATAAGAATTAGCTATAAATTCAGATTGAGTCCACGTTTGCCCTCCGTCAGTGCTAATTTCAACTTCGCCATTTCCACCGTCATAAGTTCCCACAAAAACATTCGAACCACTGGCAAAGACCCCCTGAATACTCAAATTATTTAAAACAGTCGTCCAATTTCCTGCGCCATTATTCGTATTGAAAGAAAGACCATGACCATTCGTGCCGGCATAAATAGTGTTACCCACAGCATAGACACTTAAAATAGTATCGTTACTCAAACCACCATTGGCCATAGTGTAAGTTGTCCAGTGTTGGCCATTATCGTAACTCACAGAAAGACCGCCATCGTTGTTCAGCGCAGTATAGATGGTAGAGCCAATCGCATAGACTGCATTCACTTGATTTCCACCTAAACCCTGATCAGTAGTAATAACAGTAGACCAACTGTTGCCATTATTTGGACTAATAGCTAAACCACCATTTTCAACAACGGCATATATATAAGTACCATTAGCCGCAACACTGGGAATATTATCGGAGGTTAAATAATTATTGCCGGTCCAGTTATTATCGATAACACTCCCGACGGATAGTCCCGCATTGGTCGCCACGTAAATAGTGGAATTAATGGCATAAACGGCTTGACAGTCGGTAGACGCGAGGCCAGTAGTGTAATTATTCCAACTATTACCTGAATTCGTGCTAATAGAAAGGCCGCCCGCGGTAGCAGCATAAAGGGTATTGCCATCGGCACTGGCATAAATCCCATGCACATTATTAGAACCCAAACCATTAGTAGACTGAGTCCAAGTTTGACCATTATCGGGGCTAATATAAACCCCATTATTTGCTGTGGCGACATATACAGCTGATCCTACACCATAGACTGCTTGAGAAGTGGGTACAGTACTGTTGAGAGTAAAGGTACTCCCACCATCTGTGCTAATGTAAAGCTTGGACTGGCTACCTTGACGTGCGATAACATAAATATATTGGCCACTGGCATAAATCGCGGAGAGTGAGTTAAAGGTTTCGCTAAAAGAATCCCAACTCGCACCTCCATCGGTGCTGGAAGAAAGCTTTGAAACGGTGCCGGCATAAATAGTATTACCATCCACAAAGACAGTTGTTACATTATTAGAAGGTAGGCCATTGCTCGTTGTATAGTTAGTCCAGGTACTACCTCTATCAAGACTCACCGCTAAACCACCGTTGCCGGTTGGTACATAAACCGCCTTCTGATCCACAAATACACTTCGTGGATTCGCCCCCGGTCCCGCTTGATAGTAGTGATGCCAAGAGGTAACTTGTGCTGAAATAGGGCTTCCCGTATTATATTTAAAGATACCATTGTGCCATTCACCACCATAGTAATCACTAAAATCTATGCTGTAAGTTCCGGCAACGGGTTCGGTAAAAGTGCCTGTGACAATGCAACTTTGTCCTGGACCAATTTGATGAGATGGGTCCGCACAAACACCGGTATTTATGCTAAAGTTACTTCCCGATGGCGGCTTATAAGGCGATACGGTATAACCATAATAAGTTGCTTTTGAACTTGTATTTGTGCAGGTAAAACTAAAAGAAATCGGGCTAAAACCTCCCATCGTTGGTTTATTGCAAACCATACCAGCGCCATTTGCGCGAGTGAGAAACAATAAGGAGATGAGAAATAAACCAACACAATTTCTCAAATGTTTTAGCATGGTAGAACTCCTTGTAATTACAAGTTATAACGCAAGGCGAGAATAATTTCACTGTTAGTTAAACGTTGCGACAAAGCATGATCGATACTTGGATAAGTGTCAGAAGTGCCTGTTTTCACATTGCCTAGATCACTATAGCGATATTCCAGACTTATTTGACCGACGTATTTATGCCAATCGAACGCATAATTTAGGCCGACACCCACTCGCCAGGCAAATTGAGTATTCGTATTATTGTCAAACGCCGCACTTGGCCTTGGTGGAAGTTCTACGGGATTTTCACTGTAATCTCTCGCTGTATTAAATGCAGCGCCTATACTTGTATCGACAAAAGGAGTCCATTTTTTCCAGGAAATAATGTCAAGTTGATTATCTAACCACACCACTTGAGAAACAACGACATATTGATAATCATAGCCAATAGTGGAGCTTTCCCATTTATAAATCTCGCCATCAATATTGGCAGGAAAATAATAATCATAAAATAAACCCAGCCTATCAGCGGGAAACCATTGATTCGAAAATTTTGTCCAGTATGGCAAATTAAATTGATAGCTTACACCTGCGCCAATCAAACCTGCATTATTGCGTGCTTCAGATTCATAATAATCATTCGGAGGAAACACAAACGGCATGGGTAGAGAGAGTGTGTTGCTATTAGCCATACTAAAAGCATAGCCGCCTTCTATCGTGATCCCCCAATGTGAAAGAACACTCTCGGGAGCAGTTGTTTGGGTAATTAACGTCGCAAATGTGCTGCAGGTAAAAAAGCTAAGGTATCCTAACAATAAACATTTCAGAATATATCGCATAAACATCCCTTTTGTAGCTAAGATATTCTAACCTCTATTTCCCCAAAACAAAATATGACGTTTGCTGCCTTTATCAATCACTTATCTTTTTAAAACGCGGGACCTTATCTCCATTTACTATCACTTCCTCTAAAAACATGGACTTTGGGCGCACCCATAATTGATTCAATCCAAATTCTTCGCAATGATACAGCGCTCGATAAACTACCATTTCCTCTTTCGTTTCACTATGAATGGCAAGATCTATCACTTCATATATTTTTTTAGTTTTATAATGCTCGTATTTACCATCTATCATGAAATATACCCCACTAATAAATGCAATGGCCAACACATTTTATTTGTAATCTGTGGATTTCCCCACGCTAATGCTAAGTCTCGAAAAATCAAATCAATTGGATTTGTCAGATGGCGCTTTTGGTATTCTTTCACTGCTGACCAAGTATTAAGATACCCTATAAATTCTTCGAAATTAAAATTTTTCTGAACTTCAAATTGAGGAACTTTTATTTGTTTAAATGGAAATGGAATAGTTTGATATTTTTCGTCAATATAAAAACGCTCTTTCGGCCAAAACTTAGTTCCTAATATATCAAAATATAATTTTTTAATAACTGAATCAATATTAACATTGACAGTTCCTAATGAATAACACCATGCGGAAATTATTCCTTCAGGTTTTCCTACGCGTTTTACTTCTTGATAAAATTTATCAAGATTAAACCAATGTAATGCTTGTGAAATAGTAATGAGATCAACAGAATTATTTTTTAAAGTAGTATGTTCTGAAGGACAACAAATGTAATGAATATTTTTTGCTGAAATTGCAACATTGAGTTGCTCTTGACTAATATCAGTTGCAATGACTTCATGAAAATAATGCGATAAATCTACTGCCACTTGCCCATTGCCTGTGCCTGCATCCCAAGCAAGTTCATGTTTGTTGACTAGCGTTGATAAATATTCAAATAATTGTTTTGGATAACTAGGACGAAAGCGTAAATAATTATTGGGCTGATCAGCAAAATGTTTAATATATTGGTCGTCATTCGACATTTTGTATTCCTTATAAAAATTTAAAATAATTTCATGCCATTCGGAACATTTGGATCAACGGTTATCAAACAAATTGCACCATCTTTATCGGGGAATCCTACTAACAAAAATTCTGAAGTAAATCCAGCAATATTTTTAATTCCCAAATTAATACAACCTGCAACTTGTCTCCCTATTAAAGTCTCTGGTGTGTAATGCACCGTCACTTGAGCTGACGTTTGTTTAATACCAATTTCTTCTCCAAAATCAACCCAAACTTTATATGCGGGTTTTTTTGCACGTGGAAATGGTTCTACCTTAACAACAGTCCCAGAACGTAAATCAACTTTTTCAAACTCTTCATAGGTAATTGTCATATTTATTTAACCTTTATTTTATATTATAGGAAAAAGCTTATTTTTTATAAATAAGCTTTTAGTTAACTAAGCGATTAAAAAATTTTTGGAGGAGTTGGCAGATCTGCATACTTCCAGGCATCTTTAAATTGTCGCTCAATTTTTTGCGACTCACTGATTTTATTTTGCTTTCTTAATGCCTGAGATAATCCATAGAGCGCCCAACCATTTTGTGGATATTGTTTAAGATCTAAATGATACATTTTAATTGCATCGGCAGGACGATTCCATTTTAAATAAGCATCTCCCAATATTTCTTTCACAGGAAAATACCAATCCGGCGGCTCATGATACCCCATATCATATTGAATTTTGTCTGCTGCTCTAAGATGGTTTAATGTTAATTTTTCATTTCCACTCATATTTGCAATGGAAGCCGCAAGAATTTCATATGCAATTTTTAAAAGCTGAACTCCTTTCGCACCTAAAACATCATTATTTTTTCCTTTGGCAATAATTTTTTGCAAATTCAATAATTCTTTTTCAGATTTTTTAATACGACCAGTATGCGCATATGCCATTCCCTCAGCATAATGCCACATGCCTTTTGCATATTGATATTTTGAATTTGGCATAGGTTCCGAAAGCAATGCATTCCACATCCCAAATCTTGCTTTTACAAAATAAGACACGGGAATAAACCATTGTAAACTAGCTTCATTTGCTAACCATTCAGAAAATGGTTTATCGAGCATTTGCGTCACTGCAGAAAGAGCAAGTTTTTTTCGACCTTCCATCACGGCAGTCGTTCGAAGAAAATCATAATTGTGAAAATATAAAAAATTAATTTCAGGCTTAAAACCTTGCGCATGACAAATTTTATTGTATTGCTTATAAGCTTCTATCGCTTGCAAATTTGAAGCGCTTCCTTCGTGGTATCGACCCGTTAAAAAATAAATATGCGTAGGCATATGCACCAAATGTTCTGATCCGGGTACTAATGTTCTTAATGGATTTGCGCTCGTTAATGCTTTTTCGGGCGTAGGTGATTGTTCGATCACATGCACAAAATAATGATTACCACCAATATTTGTTGGATCTCGATCAATGATAGACTGTAGTGTTTTTATAATGACGGGAGTCAATGGATTCATTTTTCCATGCGCATCCCAAAAATTCCAACTGATTCGATTAAATAAAGCATAAGCATATAAAGCTTTCGCATCATAATCATCTGGATTTTTATCTGCTAATTTTTTCATGGCATTCGAATAGCCAAGCATTTCTTTTGGTGTAGATTCATCATGCTGGCTGCTTGCGACATGACAACTAAATATTCCAGTTTTAGTAGAAATAATCGGTGGATGCTGGAACAAGAGAGAGAGCGCTTGAATATAATCTTGCTCAACCGATGTTTCATGTGACTTTAATGAAATTGCTTTTTGAATGGCAACTTGCGCATTTTTATATTCATGCCCTGTTAAAGGCGCATTCATGATATTTCCTAAGGCTAATGCTAATCCCCAATAACACATTCCGCATTGTGGATCTAAGCGGATCGCTTCTTTAAATGAACGAATGGACTCCCCCCATTCGAATCCATAAAAAAGAACCAACCCCTGATTAAAAAATTGTTGCGCAAGTGGATTTTTTGTTGAAATTTTGTGATGAAAAGTCCCCAAATTATTAAATAGAGGAGCCTCAGCAGAATTCTCTGAGGCTGAAGAGGATGAGAAATAAGCTAAGAAACAAATAATCAATGCTGCAAATGAAATGATATGTTTGAATTTCATCATTATTCCTATTGGATTTATACAATGAAAAAATTATAACAGAATATTTTAAATTATATATCATACCAATCACTCTGATGCAGTTTTTGATAATTAATTTATTTATTCATAAAATTAAAAGACCCATTATCTCTTGCTTTCTGCATTGCAGTCTCAGCGGAAGATAATGCATCTCGATTAACACCTGATATTGCTCTTGATTTTTTAAAATAAATAGGACTAAATTCACTGATTTTTAAGGCAATTTCAAAAGGAATATGTGGTAATTGCTGTACTGGATTTGTTTCTTCAACCATTAATCTCCTAGATCTCAAAATACCATAAATTGCTCCAGCCATGTAAATTCTCGCAGGAACGCGAATTTTTCGCTTTTCAAATTCTTTTTCCCTCTCAGCTGCAAGCGTAATTAATGCTTCATATATAGAGCATTGTATTTTTTTGTTTTTTATCTCTTTATTTTCTTTACCCTTTTTTATTAGCTTATCAGCTAATCCAGGGGTAATTTCATCTAAACGATATGTCCATTTTTGTTGTATCCAATGATAAGGCTCATCATTCATCAATGCCGCGGTTAATACAAAATCTTCATTCATCCTGAATTTATTTGGAATCTGATAAAAAATTGTTGTGGGATAAGATTCTTTCATCAATACTTCCAGCAAAAATTCAGCATTATTTTTTAATTGATCAGATACATGACTAAAAGCAAATATTCTTCCCCTCCTAATCATTTCCATCATAAATACTCTATTATTTTTTAACTCATCTGAAGCAAAATTCAACATACTAAAATTTTTTGTCATTGTTGCGAGACGCACTACACTTGCCGTATTTTTTAATCTTTGTGAAGCATGTTGCAAAGTAAAAGGATTTTTCATGATGAGAAGACATACAATTTCTTCATCATCTTGGAATTGTGGTAACAATCGTAAATTCAAGGGATTATTAGTTAAAAAAGCAGACATGATCTGTTTATTCGTACGCCATTGGAGAGGAATACTACGAAGATTACAGCATCCATTTTGTACTGCACTTAAGACCACATCAAAATCATTTTTCCATAAAAAAGGTATTTTATATTGTCCATTACTATTAACAATTTTTTCAAGCTCAATATTTTTTAGATAATTCCACATTCGATCCATTTCAGATTTTTTTCGTTCATTTAACCATGTAAACATAACAATCCTTATTTTATTTTTATTCATATTTTTGAATTAAACTATTCAATGCCAATTTATATTATCATTTTTCATATCTTTCATCCTATAAAAACTTCTTAAAATAGGCTAAAATGCGTCATTACTGCTTAACTGAGATCAGATTATGAAAAATTCTTACCTTATACTTCCTATGGGGATTTTAAATAAATTATTTTATTGATTTGCTAAATAGATTTGTATAACATGGACATGCTAAAATTATAATTTAAAAAAATAATAATTAAAAAAGGATTTCTATCATGTTCTCAAAAATGTTTCCGGAAAAATGGAAAGAAAATCAAACCATTAATATCCACAATCCCAATTCTGATGATTCCCAGTGTGGTGTTGAATTTGTATTTGAAGGTAGAGAAATCGAATCATTTACGCTTTCATATGACTATACTAATATGTGGGATATTCATTTAACTTTAAAGACAAGATCAGATTGTACGAATGCAACCAAAGATAAAATAAGACAATGTCGACTTTATTCTTCGGATAATCAAGTATTTAGTTATTCTGATGACGCGCATGAATCAGGTTTTGAAAGATGTGCTTTATTAGCAATGGAAGGTTTAGGGCCTAATAAAGAACTTCTTTTTAGCGCATTTAACAAAATATTTCTTCAACAGGTAAGAGAAATTTTTGATGACGAACAGAAAAAATTATCTTCCCCTTCTAATTTACATGATGCTTGGAAGCTTGCACGATTCGGATTACCATCATGGGATGAAAAGAAAGAAAATGCACTTCTCTTTTTAAAAACTTGTACGCAAGCTTTTGATGAGACGATGAAAGAGCTATCAAAGCCACTCATACGAGATCCATTTGAACATCTTAATTTAGCAGAAAAATATTTAAATGAGGATGATCATTGGGAAACATTTCATCATTGCAAAAGTGCTCTTGCGTTAGTTCAGAATTCAAATGATGTTAAATTACAAAATCAAGTCGGAGAAAAAACGAGAGACTACTTAAACAAAATCTTAGCTTCATACAAGGCACGGGATTATTTACCTTACCCATATGATTTTATTCCTAATTTGTTATATGGAGAAAATATTGATTATAATAAATTGTTCAACGTCGCTGACAAATCCATTAAATCATCTACGACATTTCCGCAAAAACCTATTCGAGACACATTGATTATGCCAGTTAATGCTAAATCTTCGATTTGGAATTCAAGTATGAATAATGATTCCCAACAATTAGGTAAAGCGTTGAAAAGATCAACATCCGTACCCGCTAATTTAGACAGTATTTTGGAGAATCGAAAACATTCAAAAAAATAATTAAAAGTCCGTGTCATGCCAGCATGCTTTAAGCTGGCATGACAGTTTCTTTTTTATTTCACCACATTATTTTTGATGTAACAATTTACGACCTATTCTACAAACAAGCTCATTAAATTTGTGGTGAATGATATTTTCAATAGACCAATGATGCCAATACATTGGCATTTTCCATGGTTTATCAGGAAAAATCTTCACAAGTTTTTTTTGTGCTAATTCAGACAAAATATCAAGCTCTGGAATTAAAGCACATGCATAACCATTTTCAGCAAACAAACGAAATCCTTTTACTGAAGGAACGGTATGATATTTGATATTTGAATTATTTATATTAAAATAATGTTTCAAATAATCATTATGAAGTTTATCGTTATTATCAAAAATTACTCCTGGCGCATTTATTAAATTGTCTTCATTACTTTTATTTTTAGAAAAATATTTCTTTTTAAAATCAGGCGATGATACAAAAACATAATTGAAATAACCCATAAACATACATTCACAGCCTGATATTTGTTTTTCAGTTGTAGATGCGCACGCTGAAACTAAACCTTTTTGTAAATATTCTAAAGTTAACTCCTGATCATCTGCAATAATTTCCAATTGTATAAACGGTAAAATTTTTAATTTCTTAATGACATCTACAAACCAGGTTTCAAGACTATCACGACTAATAGCAATTGAAATGGTAGGAACATGATTTTGTAAGGATATTGTTTCTTGCAAAGAATCTTCTAAAATCGTTACTCGTTTATAATGACCTATTAACATTAGCCCTAATTTAGTTGGTTGATATGGCAATGAACGAATTAATACAGGTTCGCCATAATAATTTTCCAGGGACTTAATACGTTGCGAAACCGCTGATTGCGTAATAAATAACTTATCTGCAGCACTCTGAAAACCTTGCGTTTCAATCACTGCACTTAATGCCGCAATGGAAGAATAGTCTAGCACTGTACTCGAACTCTCTATTAGAAACACTAATTATACATTAAAATTATTAATTTTACTAATTAGATGAATGTAGATAAAATCTTTGCATAATCAAATACGAAACGAGCAAAACAATGATTCAAGCATTCTTATACGGTGTTATCTTAGCATTTGGACTTATTGTTCCCCTGGGAGTTCAAAATATTTTCATTTTTAATCAAGGGGCTACGCAAAAGCGTTTAATGCATGCACTGCCTTCTGTATTTACTGCCTTTTTATGCGACACCATACTCATTCTATGCGCAGTCCTTGGGGTTTCTATTTTAGTTTTCACCATTCCATGGTTAAAAACCACTATTTTTGTGGCTGGATTTTTCTTTTTGATGTACATGGGTTGGATTACATGGAATAGTCAAAGCCAATCTAAGCCTAATGAAAAACCGCTTTCTGCCAAATATCAAATCGGATTTGCTCTTTCGGTATCATTACTAAATCCACACGCATTAATTGATACTATCGGGGTCATAGGTACAAACTCATTAAATTTTATTGGGCAAGAAAAAGTGATTTTTACTTTTGCTTGTATTCTCGTTTCTTTTTTTTGGTTTTTAGGACTATCTTTATCCGGACATTATTTCAAAAAAGTTGATAAAAATGGTATGGGAATAAAATATCTTAATAAAATTTCCGCGATTGTTATATGGTTGGTTGCAGCTTATATTGGCTGGCAAATTGTTTGTGAATAATTTTTAATTTAATGAATCATCTAAGCGAATACATCTATTCTTGTAGCCATTTTCCTCGATGATTTTAAGCTGCTTTTCAATATGTTTTAGCATTTCATCCACACATAGTTGTACCTGATGCATTAGGTCATCCCAATGTTCATTTACAACACCCATACAAATTAACCTTGCGCGTTCTATTACGATTTGATATTCCGGAGGTAAATGGTCCATTGCCCACAGTGCTGCGACGGGTTTTGAACGAATTACATCAGTTTCTAAAGTACTCCACACTCGAGCATACGTGAGCAATACATTACGAGTATCAGTATCTAAATCCGCTTTTAAATGATTAAGCGAATCTCTCATTGCAGAAATAAAGTCTTGATAAGGCACAGGCGATAATAATTAAGGGGGCTCACGAATTAATAGTCATAATTATTAACAATTCTTTCAATCCACTGATAAATTTTCCGTGTTGATATGACATCATAGTAGATTTACCGCAAGCTTCTATTAATCGATAACCAGCCAAAGTGCCATAAACAAACCATAATGGATAGCACAACTGAAGTGCTTTTAACAAATCTTCTTGAGATTCAAATGCCAAATAATTTTTTAAACATGCATCTCTAATTTTTAAATAATCATTACTATCTTTTGTTAATCCATGATGTTTCTCCATTTGTTGCAAACCATTTAGTAATGAAAAAAATGGATGAGTAATAGCGATTTCACCTAGATCGATAATTGTAATCTTCTGAGAGGATTCGTCTATTAAGGTATTATTGTCATTAAAATCAGGTTGCACAATGCTTTGCTGGATATTATAGGCTAATAGTTCATCGCATAAACGAATAATCTTTGGAAGTAATTTTTCCAATTCCACGAGTTCTTTTTCTACTAATCCATCCGCAATTAATAAATCTTTTTTCGTAAGCAACTCTGCAAATAAAGTTGGTAATTTATGTAATCGCCAATCAGGAACACCTATTTTAATAAAAGTATTAACATGATCTGCAACTCTTATTTGCATCGATGTAAATTGATCAATAGCCTCGCAAAATAAATTTGCATCAAATTCTTTTTTTAAAATTTCACGCAATGGCTTTCCAGCGTCCTTCATCAAAAAACCATTTAACTTGGTATTATTAGCAATAACTTCTGGTACAGAAGCATGGAAATGATCACGTAATAGCTGAATAATGTCAGCTTCTATGCTGAGCAAATATGGCGTATGTTTTAAGTAAATATAACCTTCAGATGTACCAAATCGAATGACATAAGACCACGGAGTATTTTGTACTTTCTCAGGAGAATTACTTTTTAAAGTGTAACCATGAGACAAAAGATATTCGTAACCCCATTGAGTTATTTCTTGATGCACATTATTTTGAGTCATCTTCATTCCAAAGCTCGTCTGAACCAAATTGTTGTTTGGGAGCATCTTTAAATTAATTATTTTATACCTATATAAATATCAAGACTCATGTTAGCAGGATCAATCGCTCGTTGATCATAGACTTCGAAGTCAGCAATATAAGCTCTTTCACCACCAAAGTCACTTGATGACATTTTCCAAATTTGCTGCCAAGCATTAATAACGACGTCAGGGCATTTTCCTGAATCAGTTGTAAACTTTTGATAATTTGATGCGGGTATAATGAGCGTTTGCAAATCTGAACCCACATTTTCAAATGAACTCTCTTCTTCGCCAATAAAATAAGTATAATCACCATTCTCATCACTTTCATACTCGGTGTAAACTGCTAAGGTTACATGAGGATTTTTTCGATGCGATATTTGGTTTGCAATATTTTGGCCTTGGAAACGCCCGAATAGTTCACCAATTTTAGCAGTTTGCGGATTCATTTCATTTTTGTTATTGGTTCGAATTTTTAAGCCCACTAATTTAATGTCAGATTTTTTCGCGAATTCTTTTCTCATAGTTTGCCTTTTTTTAACTTACTTTTTCAGATTGAATTACAAGATTATACTGGGTAATGGTTAATTCTTCGATGAAAGTATTAGATTTAAAAATTCAGTCAAATCAAATAACTAGGAAATGATGATATTTTAATCCATTGAGAATATCTAGAGTATATTTTATACTACACAATATGATTTACATTAAAAAGGTTACACATGGCCAATTCCAGGAAACGAAAAACGCTATCAAGTCCAGCATATATTGAAAGCAAAGTTCGCGATCACTCTTCCTCTAAAGCTAAATTTGAGGAAATACCCGAACAAGACCGCATTAATCAGTTAATGCAGCAAGCTTATATTCCAGGAATGTCAGTTGCAACCATTCAAAATGGAAAAATTTATTCGAGTACTTTTGGCACTTCTGATGCAAAAACTAAAAAGTCCGTTACACCAAATACTGTTTTTTGGGCATGCTCGTTAAGTAAACCTGTTTTTGCATATTTAATTTTAAGATTAATAGAGGAAAGTAAATTAAATAAAAATTTTTTAGATGAACCATTGCCATGGGATGAAGAACATTTGGGTCCACAAGGCGACAAAAAACCATTAACCCCGCGAATGATTTTATCACATCAATCTGGCTTACCACATGAACGCGAAAAACCATTGCCTTTAGAATTTGTATTCGATCCCGGAGAAAATTTTAAATATTCCACTGAAGGATATGTTTATTTACAAAAAATGATAACAAAAGATAAATCGCTGGAAGAACTTGCAAAAACTTACTTATTTGAACCATTAGGAATGATTCATAGTAGTTTTTTATATCCTGAAAATATTCCGCATGCCACAACACATGATGAAGGCATGGCTCCAAATCCTTCATCTATAAACCCAGGAAACAATGATAATGCTGGCGCTTCCCTTTATACCACTGCAATGGATTATGCATTATTTTTAAATGCATGCCTCAAAGATAAATCATTTCTCAAATTAATACAGCCGCAAATTAAATCAATGAAAAAGGATGTGGAGTCTTCCGAAAAAAAATTAAAATCTGAAACTTTAAAACCAATTGATTGGGGTCTCGGATTTGGATTACAAAAAAATGAAATGGGTGAACCCATTGCTGCATTTCACTGGGGACATGGACCCGGTGCACGTAATTTTTTCACTGTTAAATTGGGAGAATCTCCCAGTGCATTCGTTTATTTAACAAATAGTGATAATGGCTTAAGTATTGCAGAGGATTTAGCAAATCTAACCGTTGGCGATATTTCATCTATTATGAACTTTCTCTCTGAAAAATATGGTTATGAAAAAAGCAATACTCCTGAGTGGAGAGATTATTTTAAATCTTTAACAGCAGGTATTGAATCTGAAAAAAAAGGCAATTTAACTCAGGCGAAATCGCTTTATCAAAAAGCGTTTGAAACAAAACCGAACAATGTTTTGGAACATCGATTTAAATGGATTGAAGCTCAAATAACACTGGAAAAACCTGCTGAAATTTCATTAAAAAAATTAGAGATATTAGAGGGACAATACGGTTCTCTAAAAATTGCTGTCAAAGAATCAAAACTTGAATTAGATGTTGGTGGAACCAATGGAAAGCAATTTCTTACAATGATAAATGAAAACACTTTTTTAGATGAAAAAGGAAAAGTTATTTTAACATTTAATCATGATGGATCAGGCTTAAGTTTACAATGCCATTTCCCTTATGGCACTAAATGTACTTTCAATAAAAGTCCTAGTATTACTGATGAAGCCATGATAAAAAATACTCTTGGTGTAAGTTCGAATACTGCAAAAAGAAATAAATAAAACATCGAAGCCTCGTGGGAGTTTGTGAATATCTGAAAGATCACACAAAACCCCATTTCAAAATATTGGAATAATAATTTCTTGTTTTATTTTCATGGCGTTGATTACGCATTTAATGGTAATTAAAAATAAAAAAATTTAGGCGAATAGGAAAGCGATACGAACAAAGTGTCTTATTTCTTAGTCTAATGCAATTCTGCTATGGATGCGTTAATTGAGGACACGTCCTGGTATTCCATTTTTAGGAAAAGCCGAATTGAACTTTAGCTTCTTGCGAATAAAAATCGCCGCTTTTTCCGTTAAAGAATTGCAATAGAATTCACAAAATTCAAGGTGATAAAATAATTCTCCCATATAGTCATCAAATTCTTCAACCGAATCGTATATATCATGCAATTTAATATCGAAAATTTTCTTATTGCCTTCGAGCAACTCCATTGCAAGATTTTCTTTCATTACAGAGAGTGTAATTTTAGGGTTATTGAGCACCATAGCCTGCTCTAATAAAAGGCTTAAATGAAAATCATCGAAATTTTTTATTCCTGCTTTTACTCCATAGGTTGTAAATTCTTCTATTGATGTAATGATAGTAGTCACTTTTGTTGCTTTTTTTTCCTTTAAAATAGTTGGCAATTCATCAGAAAGTTTTTCGCTAAATTGTTCTATCGCTTTGGCAGCACGTTCAAAATAACTATCATCATTAGAATCACTCGGAGTCATCCATTCATCAAGAAGCGAATTTTTACCCATGTCTTTTAACATAGCACAGCCGATTATAAATCTTAACCGGGTATGCACTACATTCGGTGTTAATTCGGTGGCTTTGAACATCTCATGCTTCAGAATTGTATGATTACCTTTCTCAAATATGAACATTTCGAGTAATTTATACTTTTCAACGTCGGTGAATGCTAACACTTCATCCAATGAAAATAAACGTGTTAACATACTGACATTCTCTTCATTATTTGAAATTAGACCCGTTTTTACCATTAAATCTCTAACCACGCCAAGTCTTCCAATTTCAAAATCATCATGTTGATTTTCCATATCTGCACTTTGCATCGTTGTATCTAAACTCATTATGACAGGGATTAGAAATAGAACTGCCTCGATCGACTTTCCATTAGGACCGTCCAAATAGCTATGAGAACTTGTAAATTCAACAAGGTCTAACCATTCTTCGAGCAATTCTGGGTGTTTGTTTTCAAATTCATTTTTTACGAAATCTAAAACCTGCTGAGCTCCTTTGTTAAAAAGGACCTTCACATAATTCATCATCGAAAAATATTCTTCCTCCGTGCCAACATCTTTTAAATGTTTCAAGACCAGATTCAAAAAATGTGTTTTATTCATTTTGTTATTTTTCGTGGATTTTAACTTTGAGTTAACCTTCATATTTTAATTTGTCCTTATTGAATATTCCAATTTATTCGCAAGAAAAGTAACGATTTTGTGTCATCAATGCGTTGATCATTTTATACTTTAAGAAATGTTAAGATTTTATCATTTTTTGGCACTGAACAACTACCACTAACAAAAGTGGACTGGAAATCTCTTCCGATCCGTTTCGATAACTTGATACCTGATACGCATACAGCAAGGAAATCGTACCAACATATGGGGAATATTCTTAAAGAAACGATAGTTGTTGCCGCGACGATTTTAATGGAAATTATAATGAATAAATATTATTTTGCAAGTGCAACATTCAAGCGGAAAGACATTTTTGAAATCTTGTCATAAAAAATTTACTTTTTATTTTTAGCCAATTGCAAAATCCTATTAATAAATTCCGCTTTAGCATTCGTATATCCTTCACGATCATAAGTAAATTTCTTTGCTAAATTAAACTTTAATTGTTGATATTCAAGCGCCACTTCAGGATGTGCAATTAAATAATCTCTAAAATTTATTTTCCCACTCCAGTGTTTCGAAGTAGGCTCAACAATATGAACATGATGTGTTCTCTTTTCACCAAAAGGAGGCATACCTTTCACGAAAAACATGCGTTCTGGATCGGGATTTTCATACCAATATTCATAACCCATTTTTTGTAGTGCAGGAATCGCAATGATTTTCATTTCTTCTAATGATTTCGCTGCAATTTGAATATCGATAATTGGCTTCGCGGGCATTCCTGGAATGGCTGTACTACCAACGTGTTGTATGTCAATAATTGTAGATGGAAGCATTTCTCGAATTTTATTAATCTCTGTGCGAGCGTTAGTCGGCCATTCTGGATCATATGCGACAATATCCACGTGATCTTTTAATACTATTCTACTGTCTAATTTAAAAATATTTTTTCGATTATTATTAAAATGCGCTATGTCGCGCGTATATTCAGTAAAATTATTATTGGTAAATTTTTTGATAGTTGATCGCCAAAAACGATAAGCGCCTTCATTGCCGGGATTAACCATCACTTCCCAAATTCCAGGGAATTTTATAAAACATTGCTCTACGACATATCTTCCCATTTTTTTATGCTTAAATTTTCGTAAAATGAAAAATTGCGCCATATTAAAATCAATTTCTGGACTACTTCCTTTTTTATCTACAATTACAAAGCCTGCAATTTCATTTTGATATCGTATGAGAAAAGGAAAACTATTGTTATCTTCCCAATATTTTTTAAAATCGATACATTCATACAATCCATCTTCTGGTATTTCCCAATCTTTTTCTTTTCCTAAATACTCACTCATATCATAAACATAAAAACGTCCCATGTTTTGAATAGTGGAATATTCATTTAAATTAGCTGGAATAAGCTTAATTTCATTGAAATCAATTTTCTCATTAAAAATTTCATAACAAGGTAATGTTCTTCCTTTAAAATCAATCATTCCATGATAAGACATCCCTGCTTTTTCCATGACCCGTCTTGAACGACTATTTTCTGGATGTACAATCGCTACAATTTTAGGTAAAGAAAATTTATTAAAACCATATTCAATAAGTGCTTTTGCAAGTTCCGTTGCATAACCTTTATTCCAGTATTCACTATGTAATCGATATGCCAGTTCAATATCAGGTTGATTTACATTAAATCCTAAGTGAAATAAACCTGCCTGACCTACAAAGTCATTGGATTCTTTTTCAAATACTGAATAAAAACCTAAGCCATACTCATCGGCATAAGATTTTGCATTATCAATAAACTCTTTCACTTGTTCTTCTGTTTGTATATCCCCCGTTCCAATATATTGCATCACTTCCGGATTAGTGCGTAACAATAATAGTTCATTGAAATCTGCTAAAACAGGCTGTTTTAGTATCAATCTTTTCGTTTCAAAAATAATAGTCATAATAATCCAGGAATTTTCATTAATTTTCTATGGGCATCATCATAATTTATTAATTCTATATAAAACATGCTGAGACAATTTGTGATCATGGGTAAGCCTCGGATGAGGAAAATCATCTTTGATATCTCGATGCATACCAATTTTTTCCATTACACGAATAGATCGAACGTTCGCAGGCACAGTAAAAGAAACTATTTCAGTTAAATCACATTTATTAAAACCAAAATCCAATACTGCTTTAGCACCCTCTGTTGCATATCCTTTATTCCAATATTGAGATCCAAGCCGCCACCCGATTTCAATGCAAGGTGTAAAATGTGCTTCCCATTTCGGGGGATTTAACCCTATATAGCCTATTAATGTTCCACTGGATTTTTCTTCTGCAGCAAAAAGCGTATATCCAAGCCTGTCGAACTGTCGATTCATCGTAGTCATGAAATCTTTAACCTCTTCTATGGTTAAAGGTCCAAGTAATAATTCAATCACGTTGGGGTCTTGATTAATGTCATAGTATGCCTCGGCGTCTTTATCAGTCCAAGTACGTAAAATAAGCCGATCTGTTTCAATAACCTTCATCTTACTATTCCAAAATATTATTAATAGTTTTCAAGGACCAGGATTATACTTTTTATTTCTTTGTTATACGAGGAAGTTTTTATAAACAACCACAATCCCCAAAGAAGTCCGGGCTTAAATAAAATATCTGAAATAAAAATTTTTTTTATAATTTAAAAATTTATTTACTAATAATTTATTTTAATATAGAATTCATAAACTCCATGTTTTACATCAAACATTCAATATTATTTTTTCAAGCTGTCTCATCCGCGTTCCTAAATATTTTTACTTAGGTGCTTCGAAAGTTTAAGATTTAATTATGAAAGGTTTTGATCATTCTAAATTAACAATTAAGGAAAAATATAATGCCAGTAGTTGTGTTTGCAATTCTGAAACTTACTCATAGATATTCTTGTTATCAGTAAATAACAAAATAACCTAGAAATATATTTAATTTTTTAAAGAATTTTATTATGAAGTTTATAAAATTAGGGAGTGATTAACTTGGAAAGTGAATTATCTTTAAAACAACCAACCTTAGAACCAAATCCAGCAAAACTCTGGTTCATGCCTTATCTAATTGTATTTACTACATCACTTGCTTTAGCTGCTGGTAATATTTATATGCCGAGCCTTACTCTAATGGCCTCCAATTTTCATACCAATTCTAATGCCGTTTTAATGTCGGTAAGTATTTATTACACTGGATTTGCCGCATTAGGCGTAATTTATGGAGGATTAGCTGATTATTTCGGTCGTCGTTTTACATTATTATGTGGAATTTCAATTTTTTTGACTGGATCAATTATCTGTTTGTTTTCTACAGAGCTCTGGATGTTTATGATTGGAAGCTTAATCGAAGGCATTGGAGGTGCGTCAGCCTTAATAGTAGGTTTGGCTGCTATTCAAGATATGTATTCGGCAGAAGAAAGCGTAAAAACGCTTGCATGGATGGGAGCTTTACTTTCTATAATACCCTCTCTTTCACCTATTCTTGGTGGTTATCTTGCAATAGCGGGATGGCAAGCCAATTATTTATTTCTGACTTTATTAGGCTTACTTTTGCTCATGCTATGCTATCGATTTTTTGTTGAAACTCATACAATTAATAAAAATAATTCAGGCGTGATCAAACGCTTTTTTACTTCGTATTTAACTGTAATAAGTCATAGTGGATTTTTACGTTATGCATCGATTTATCCAATCTTAGTGATAGGTTCAACTGCACTTTTAACTGCAATGCCAATTTTTATTATGGAAAAATTGGGCTATGATTCTAAGGCTTGTGGTTATTTTATCGGACTCATGACAATAGGCTATGCATTTGGAGGCTTTGTAGCAGCACGATTAGTCATCCAATATGGAATTAAAATTACGCTGTATGCGGGGATATCGCTCTCTGTTTTAGGTTCAATTCTACTGATTGCTAATTTCATTTGGTTGGATAAATATATGACGTTTATGGTTGGTGTTTTTGTTTTCCAAAGTGGAATAGCTATCGTTCATCCTCCATCTACAACTATCGCAATACGATATTTTTCAGAATTACGAGCGAGCGCATCAGCACTCAGAGGCACCTTTAGTATATTAGGATCTGCTTTGGGGGCAGCAGTAGCTGGTCTTGTGGGCGGTTTAAATATGATTTCTATTGCAAATATAACAATTGTTACTTCATTAATAGCTTTACTTTTAATAGTAGAAAAACAAAATGATAATAGAGAAACATCAGAACATTAATAATAAAGTTCAGCTTGTGGCAAACATGGAAAGTTATACAAAGCCAAAAGAAAATTGGAAAATTGGGGTCGAATATGAAAAATTTGCCTATAGTCGATCATCCAAAAAACCGCTAGCCTATGAGGAAATAATTAATATATTTTCTGAATTACAGAAATTGGGTTGGACGACTATTCAGGAAAATGGTCTTATAACTAAATTATATAATGGAATTTCAAACATTTCACTAGAGCCTGGGGGACAACTCGAATTATCTTCCACGCCACATGAGAATCTACATCAAGTTTATAATGAGCTTTTTGTTTATACCGAACAATTAAAAAATATAGGAGACGTTATAGGAGTTTCGTATTTAACCCTAGGTTTTCATCCTGAATGGATGTTGCATGAAATCCCAAAGATGCCTAATCCAAATAATCGATATGATATAATTAGTAGTTACATGAAAAAAATAAGCAAATATGGAATAGATATGATGTTTAGAACTTGCTCCGCGCAAGTCAGTATCGATTATAGCAATGAAGCAGATATGGTAAAAAAATATCGTGTTAGCCTAGCCTTGCAACCCATATTGACCGCAATATTCTCAAATTCCCCATTTATAGATGGTAAACCTACCGATCGACTAAGTGCGCGAAGCTTCTCGTGGGCAAATGCAAATCCTAAGAGAACTGGTATGTTTCCCGTGGTATTTCAAGAAGAATTTGGATTCGAAAAATATGTTGATCACACTTTAGATTTGCCACTTTATTTTATTTACCGTGATGGAAAATATATTGATGCAAAGGGACAGCCATTCAAAGATTTTTTAGCAGGACGCTTGCAAATACTTCCTGGGAAACTGCCTACACTACAGGATTGGGAAAACCATATAAGTACACTATGGCCAGAAGTAAGATTAAAAAAAGTATTAGAGATGCGAGGAGCTGACTCAGGCCCAATCTCGCGAATATGCGCGCTGTCCGCATTGCTTGTGGGTATATTATACGATCAATCTGCCTTGGATTTTTCCTGGGATTTAGTGAGAGGCTGGGATGCAGAAACTAGAAATCGTTTAAGGCACGAGGTAATACATAAGGGACTTGACACTATGATAAGTAAAAAAGTTACAGTGAAAGATGTTGCCAAGGAAATAGTTGATATCGCAAAAAGAGGTCTTACTGCTAGAGCAAAAATACACGATTTTGATGCGGATGAGTCAATTTTTTTGGATGATATTTATGAGATTGTGATATCGGGTAAGACTCCGGCTAATGTATTATTAGAATCCTATTATGGAAAATGGAATGAGTTAATTGATGTTTCAGATTTGAAAGCATTCTAAGTAGGATTAAGCTGTTTGTTAACCACTACTAATATTTTGACTAAATAACTTTATAATATAATGGATGTTTTTTTATGAAAGTCAGTACAACTAATCCAAATTTTACAAAAGAAAACCATCAAGCATGGGGTCAATTCATACTTGAAAAAGAAATTTTTTTTAAAAAATTTGCTAATTTTATATATCCACCTTATCTTGATGGTTACTCAAAATTAAATTTAAATATAGAAAGAATACCTACTATAGAATCATTAACTCGTGCTTTATCTCCATCAGGTTGGTTACCTATTTATGTAGATGGATATTTACCTACAAAAACTTATATGGGATTTTTATTAAATAAAAAAATTCCCATTAGCACCTACGTGCGATCGTTAAATCACATTCGTTATGCTCCAGCACCCGACTTAATTCATGATCTAATAGGTCATTTACCCATGTTATTTTTTAGAGAATATACTGATTACTTGCTCAAGTTTTCTAAATGTTATTCTCAAACGAAGCCGACCATTATTGATAATAGATATTCAGAAGCACAAGAAAAACTGGCTCGCCTTTCTAATAACCCATTAGACAATCTCGTGGAGCTTCAAAAAGTGAAAAAAGAAGTTAGCGATCTAGAAAAAACTCTTAATGAACATCCATCAACTCAATATAAACTCGGTAGATTATTTTTATGGACAATAGAATTTGGCCTCATAAAAAACAACAGCATTTCAAAGATATATGGATCTGGTTTAATATCCTCGTCGCTAGAGGCAGAAGCAATCTGTCAGGGTAAAATTAGAATACTTCCATTTTTACTTGACAATGTATTAAAGAAATTTCATTTTTCTGATTTGCAAGAGCATGTTTTTGTGGTGGATTCCTTTGAAACATTAAATGATTGTTTATCTGTTTTTAAAGAACACTTACTTGAAGAATTTTTTTAAAACGATTTTATAAAATAATGATGATCGATTATGATGCTATCAAAGAAAATATTAGTAAATCTCGAACCAACACCATCATGTCCTGCAGCCTGTGCAATGTGCCCTCGTTCTTTAGTTAAAGATTCAGGATTTATGAAAGTTGAAACACTGGAAAAAATAGTTAGTCAATTGGATTCTTCATTTGTTTGGGAATTAGATTTGGCTGGTAGAGGTGAACCTACAATTCATCCAAAGTTACCCGAACTTTTAGAAGTAATGCGGCGCCCCAAAATACCAACGGGTATTGTTACGACAGGCGTAACTTTAACTCAAAGAAATGTTGATGCCATTGTTAAAAATGTTGATCGAATACGCTTATCGGTAAGCTCTATTAATAAACAAACATTCGAAAAAATCCATAAAGGTTTGGAATATGAAAAAATTTGGAGAAATATAGCTATTTTAGCGCGAGCAGCCGCTTATAAATCCATAATTCATTTGACAGGTGGACCCGATATTTATGAGCATTTACCTGAAACAGTTAACCATCTGCGTAAGTTAGGTTTTAACAAGTTGCATTTATTCCCATTATGGAATCGTGGTGGTTCATTAGAACACAACTTAAATGCCGTACGTCGTCAGCAGTTAATAACAGACCTTCATCTAACACCAGCAGAAAACGAGTATTCCACTGGTGTAGGTAAAGTAAAGCTTTATACAAACCTACTACTAGGAAGAATTCAAAATAATAAATATTGTTTTGTTGGAGATAGCAGTATAAGTATCAGTTTTGATGGAAAGATTTTGGGTTGCTTTCAAGATTTTGGCCACACCTCTAATATTGGACATATCAATGTCAATTCAATTAAAGACATTTTACAACAAAGATTATTTAAACTCGGCAAAATGCAGATCTGCAAAGGATGCGATGCAAACAAAGTGGGAATTTTAGGTAAATAAAACTATGAAGAAAATATTTATCGGTATTACTACATCAAATATGAATATTAATTTTAATCTGTCCTTATCACAAAATGTAACATTGGTGGCTAATTCATATATTCAAATTGTTAATGATTATGATTGTGTGCCTGTACTTTTACCCGTTTGTATGTCCGCTGAACAAATTAACGCATATATCTTGATATTAGATGGGCTCATTTTAACGTCGGGTCAGGACATAGCCGTAACAACATACGGAGGAGAAGGCACTATAGTTTATTCGAAAGAATTTACAGGGATAGGCGAACCCTATAAACGACCAATGATGCTTGCTCCGGATTTAAAACGCGATGAAGTCGAAATTTCACTATATTATGCGGCAAAAAAAAAAGGAATACCTATCATTGGAATATGTAGAGGAATGCAGCTGATGAATGTTGCAGAGAAAGGAACATTATATGAAGAACTCCCAGAATCAGAAATATCACATTACATTGAACCCGATGGTTGGATTAATTATCATGAGATAGAATTGGTCGAGGGAACTTTAGGCTCAACATTGATCGGGTTAAATAACTATATTATTTCATCGATACATCATCAAGCGATAAATAAACTTGCAAAAGACTTTTCTGTTTCTGCACATTCAAAAGATGGTATTATTGAAATGATAGAGCATGTAGATAAAGATAGATTTATTATGGGGATACAAGGTCATATAGAAAAAACAAGAAAGAACCAACCTTTATTTGAGAAAATTTTTCAAGAATTTTTCATTAAATCAAAATTGACTATTAACGATACTGTGCATTTACGGTCTGGATTTTAAATATGGAACAGATTGAAAATTATATTAAAACGATCCCATTGTATCATTCGCTTTATGGCGAAAAGATTAAAAATTTCAAATTTAAAGATAGATTGAAAGAATACCCATTGCTTTTGAGATCCCACATAATAAATGATTTTCCGAATAATTGGATGACATCCAAATTAAGAAATGCTCTCAATCTTGATGAAATAGAAAAAACAACGACCTCTGGCACTTCTGGCCATAGAATTCAAATATTTAGAAAAAAAAACTGGTGGAAAGATGAATACATCAGAACTTACCGTTATTCAGATTATTTGAAAAACTTTCACGTAGATGTTGGGAAAAAAGCCATACTAACAACCGCAATTTGTTCTAATGCCACTTGTTATTTAGATTTTCCTTCTTATAGAGAACGAATAATTTATAACACTTTGTACTTGAATATAAGTACTGATCCAAACAATTGGGGGAAAGCAGATATCGAACGAATGATCATTGAATTAAACGATTTTCAGCCTGAATACATTGACGCCGATCCAATATATTTAGCATTGTTTCTGCAAAAAATAGAAAGTTTAGGAATAAAAATTAAACTTCATCTACCTAAGATGATTACTTTAAGTTACGAATTAGTTACCTCATATACAAAGCGATATATTCAAAACCGTTTAAATATTCCAGTGATTAATTTATATGGAACTACCGAGCTTGGTTATATTTATATTGAACAAAATGGCAGGCAAATTCGGTGCTCTGACCTATCATATGTGGAATTTATTCCTTTTGCAGAAAAGAAAGGTATATATCATTTAATTGTAAGTTCTACTAAGAATGAATATATGCCTTTTGTACGCTTCAAAATGGGAGATCTAGTTAAAATAAATCTTCAGCATAAGTTTTCACAGTTATTAGACGACACTCAGATAGAGTATATATGCGGAAGAGAAAAAGATGTAGTATTTAATAATAATGATGAACCAATTACTCCTGGTGAAATTGACCATTTATTATCAAAACTTGAAAATAATATTTTGCTCTATCAAATTCAAATCAAAAACCGAATAATCATATTTCGATACATGACGTTAGATTACAATCAAATAACGGTAACCATTCAAGAGCAAATTAGCGAAATATTGGTTGAATTATTTGGTCAAACTTATCAAATCAAATTCCGACTAGAAAGATCCATTGCACCGGAAGTTTCGGGTAAATTTTTGAATATAAAAAAAATATGAATAGCATGTTCAATCAAAATCCTTGGCGTGAAGATTTTCCCATCCTTAATGAAGAGAATCAACGTAAATTTGTTTATATGGATAGTGCTTCCACTTCACTTAAACCAGAAATAGTGCGCAATGCAGTAAATCGATTTTACGTGCAATGTACTTCAAATGTTTCAAGAGCTAGTCACTTCTTATCGGAAGAAATTTTTGAAATTTTTGATCAGGTTCGTGAAAAAGTTGCATCATTTATCAATGCAAAAAAAAGTGAAATAATTTTTACGCATAATTGTACAGATTCAATTAATCTTGTAGCCAACGGATTGACTCTTAATAAGAATGATGAAGTTATTCTATCTATTCTAGAACATCATTCTAATTTTCTACCATGGTATGAACGCACATGCCTTAAAATTATTTCTCTTGATGAACAAGGATTAATCGATCTCAATAGCCTTAAAAAACTGATTACAAATAAAACTAAACTAATTACCGTACCTTACATTTCAAATGTAACGGGAAACATCCAGCCTGTAAAAGAAATTGCTAAATTAGCAAGAGAAAATGGCATATTGTGTTTAATTGATGCGGCACAGGCTGCGGGACATATTCCAATTGATGTTTTCGATATTGATTGTGATTTCTTGGCATTTTCGTCACATAAAATGCTAGGACCAAATGGTGTTGGCATACTATATGTTAAAAATGAAATTCAGCAATTGCTTTCGCCTTCTAAACAAGGAGGTGGAGTAGTGAATAAAATAGAACCAAATAAAGTTGAATATTTATCTGGATACTCTTTATTCGAAGCAGGTACTCCTAATATTGAAGGCATCTTAGGATTAGGAGCTGCCATTGATTATATTGATTTGATAGATATAAATAATGTATTAAGTTATCTGCAGAAACTTGAAAGTTATTGTAGGATGCAATTGGAATCATTAACTTCAATATATCTGCCATTTACTATTTCAAATAATCATAGTCCTATATTTTCTTTTCGTCCTAAAAATTCGAAAACTGAAATGGCATTTATTACTCGAACATTATCTGATGTGCACAAAATCGCTCTTAGAGAGGGGTACCAATGTGCCCAACCATTATACAATTCAAAAACTCTTAATGGCAGTATAAGAATTTCATTGTATTTATATAATACATTCGAAGAAATCGATTATTTGATTAATGCCCTCAAAAGTTTACATAATTTGATGATATAATTATTCAATTTCAAAACTATCATCAATAATACTTAAAAGTTTTTGGTAATCTTCTTCTAGTTTAGTTTTATTGTCGGATGATAAATAAATAGTTGCGGGAGATGAAGTAAGGTCTATTGTTTTTTGCAACATATCACCTATTTTTTTCTTTAATCTTATAAAACGCATACTAGATAATTCTTGCAGACGTTCTGTTAAGATTATGTTTTTTATAATTCCTTCATTTTTTGCGACTGCCATTACAACATATAAATACTTTTTTATTTTATAGGGCTGTATGGTTTTCGCAAAAAAATGGGCTGGGGTCATCAAAGCATCAATATTTAATTCCACTTGATTAGAACCGAAGCATTCTTGATGTATTGTAGGATTCACCGCTCCACCTATTCGTGCGCCAGTTTCCAATAGAATGGGACCGTTTTTAGTTAACATTATTTCAGAATGAGCTGCGCCATATTTAATTCCTAAAGCATCTAAAACTTTATATAAATATGTGACTAATTGACTTTGAGCTTCCCCTTCAAATGGTATTAGCTCTTCTCTGTCATATATTATTCTATTTTCAACTATTCTCTTTTTGCAGATCCAAATGTCCGTGACATAATGTTTGCCTTCACAGCTGACCGAATTAATCACATACTCAGTTCCGGTGAGATAAGATTGAATAAGCACTTCAATGTTTTCACAACCCATTAAATTAGTTTTATTTAGCGTTTTTTTACAAGCAATTTGTAATTCATTTTCATTATGACAAATATATACATCTTCGGAACTAGCACTATCCACAGGTTTAGTTATGACTGGATATTGGGAATTATTGTTTACCCATTCGATAGCGGATTTTACATTATTAGTTTTTAAACAATTCACGGTTGGAATATTATTTAATCTTAGTGCATCTATCATTACTGATTTATTGCGTCTAGCAGCACTAAGACTTGTGCCATTCGTTTTATTACTTAATTTTTCTGATATTATATCTGCGATGGAAACACCCGTTTCATATCCGGGAATAATACCTGTTACATTTTCATTTTTTAGAATATCAATAATTTGATCTAAATTATTATCATAACTTAGATTATTTTTAAATCCGGCATTTTGTATAAAATCGCAGAAAGGTGAGGGTATGTTCTTAGAACTTTGTATATGAATAATGTTATATCCTTTTTCTTTTAAAATCGGAACAAAAAACATTCCAGGCCCATAGGCATCCACTAAGGCACATGTTTCCATTTTTAAATCTCCATCACTTTATTCATGGTTTTATTTTTCATTTGTATCACATTATCTAAATAATTTGTCAATAAATCCAATTTCAAATTATCATTGGCAAAAACAGGATCTATTTCGGTGATAATAGATTTTTCACCGGATTTCATACCAGCCTCAACAAATATCCCCATAATGGGATTGACCTCAAGTACATATATTTTGCCATCTTGTGTAGATTGCACCATATCAATGATTGTAGTATCTATTCCTAAAATATTTGCGGCTGATTGCGCAATTGTTTGAAATTCAATTGGTGGTTGCTTAGGAGTCATTAAACCACCACATGCAATATTTGTTTTATAACTATGAATTTTAGTTCTGCAATATCCGCCCACTACTTTCCCTTGAAAAACTTCAACACGATAGTCATGATCATCAAAATCAATATATTTTTCTAAATAATAATTATAAACGTGGGGATTCATTGCTTGAATGAAATCTATAAAGTCAGATGCAGTTTGAAATTTTAAAATTCCTTTTCCGCCATGATTTGATCTTGGCTTGACTAAAACTTGGCCCCATTCGCTAAATATTCGTTTGGCAATTGAATCAACCATACTGGTAGGAATCAATCCCGCATTAGGAACAAGAACTCCATTTTTTTTGAGTAACAAATTGGCTGTAAATTTATCCTTTGCTTGAGAAAAAGCATTCCAATTATTAATTACTGTTACTGATAATTGTTCCAAAGCTCTAAGAATTTCATTTTGATGCAGAGTTTGTTCATCGGCATTCATATGATATATCAAATCAACTTTTGATAAATTCTGACCACATCGTGTATAAACTTGCCCTTCAAAAAAATAGCAATCTCTCATATCGAAATTATTAATAACAACATGACCTTTATTTTCTAGGTTTAGTTTTAAAGCATTTTGAATTTTATCTCCGCCTTCATTCTTATACATCCAAAGCGCAATTATTCCTGTTGCCATATATTCGCCTCATTTCTTAATTGGATGGTATTTTTACGATGAAAATACAATTAAGTAAAGTGGAATTTAAAAATATAAAATGGAAATAAGTGAATTAGGCCATACAATTTTATATACTTGCTTTCGATACCAATATTCCTAACTGGTACGCACAATAGAGCTGGCAAAGTAATTAATGAGATTTTTGGGCAGCTGGGTTGTTCTAATGACTATAATTTTATATAAGAGAAAGAATAATGAGTTCCTACAATATAGAATTTACAAATATCCTGCCGGAAGATGTTGAAGAAAAAATGCGGCAAGATCTTGTTTCTTATGAAAGTAGTCATGGAATAGATGTAAATTATAAAAAATTCGCTTTAATATTGAGAAATGAATTTGGTGATATATTAGGGGTTTTAAATGCTTTTACTGCATTTTCTGAAATCTATATTGATGACATGTGGATTGATAGCGCTCATCGGGGAAAAGGATATGGTCGTAAATTGCTTCAAGCGCTTGAAAATCATTTTGAGGATAAAGGATTTAACAATATTAATTTAATAACAAATGCCTTTAACGCCCCGGACTTTTACAAAAAATGTGGATTTTCTGTTGAATTTATTAGAGAAAATAAAATCAACCCGAAACTTACGAAAACTTTTTTTATCAAATATTTTAAAAATACGCATCAAACACAGGGGATTTTGTAAACCCAGTACACATTGGAAGACTAGACATGAACCTTAATAACTTCACTTTTATTGATTTAACACAAACTTTATCGCCTGAAATTCCTCACTGGGGTATTGGTTGTGGTTTTCAACATAGTATTGAACTTGATTATGCGGATTGTGATTCAAATGTAAAATTTCGTGTTCAAAAAATTGAAATGCAAGCGGGTATTGGCACACATATGGATGCGCCGGCACATTGTATTTCTGGTGGCCTCACAATTGAGAATATCGCATTAGAACAATTAATTACTTCTTGTATTGTCATCGATATTTCTCACAAAGCGCACGAAAAATATAGTGTCACCTGTAATGATATTTATGATTTTGAAAATAAACATGGTACTATTTCTAAAGACACTTTTGTGTTTATTTACACAGGATGGGAACGATTCTGGAATATGCCCTCAAAATACAGAAATAATTTAATTTTCCCAAGCGTCTCAAAAGAAGCCGCGCAATTACTTCTCGAGCGCAATATCAGCGGTCTTGGTATTGACACTTTATCGCCTGACCGTGAAGAAGATGGCTTCCCTGTACATCAACTATTATTAAATGCAGGAAAATACATTATTGAAAATGTAGCAAACTGCAATAAACTACCCTCTGTTGGCGCATCTATCATTGCATTACCAATGAAAATAAAAGAAGGTACTGAGGCGCCTGTTAGATTAATTGGAGTTATAAATAAAAATAATTACTAAGTAAGAAATTAAATCTTTAAGGTCAGATTACACAACTTTTTTTGACAGTTTATGTTAAAATTTTTTTTATATTTTTATATTATGTTAGCTTTGACTATTTCCTCCTTTATAAATTTATATTTTATCTTTCCAACTCAGATCCCAATCTTAATAAAAATTGCTTAAGCTCTCTTAATTTTTTTTCTTTACTTGAAAAAATATAAAGTTTAATCTGGATAAACTTCCATGAGAGATAAGCAATTAACATACTGATAGCAATCCTATCTGACGTAATTAGAGGAATATTATCAAAAATATGCCAAAAAGCAGTTAAAGTTATGCTACTGACAATTATTATATATTCTGTTGGAATGTTATTTTTATCTTTGAATTTGCTTAGCTCCATCTCTAAAAATTGCAAAGCGTTATCAGCAGAATAATGTAATTGAGTATCTTTTAATTTCTCCATCCATAAATAATATTTTAATTGCTCAAAATAAGTGGGAACTACAAATTTGGTTTGATATTTTTTTCTTAATATTTTTACACAATTTTTTGTCGCCACTTTATCAACAAACCCATAAATTATGATAAATATACTCAACAAAATAAGACCTAATTTATGATATTTGTTACTTACAACAAGTATCATAGAATCGATTAATAAAAAAAACAAAAACCCATGTAAAACCATAAAAGATAAGTTGTTAAATTTAATCAGATTGCAATGAATATTTTTAATATTAATGGCTTTCAAATAGGATTTGTAAAACTTATTAAAATCTTTATAACTCATTTTCACACCTTTTATTTAGAAATTGTCAATTACACAAATCAGCTCTTAAATCCATATGTCACGAGGTTTCTCATTTGAAACCTCGGATTG
>Ga0206888_1021_pt1 | contig 52911 bp, 47 predicted proteins | sample Alteio_BWOrgHeat_90_FD_153258 | JGI IMG/M metagenome (GOLD analysis project Ga0206888, IMG submission 153258) | Enriched cells from forest soil in Barre Woods Harvard Forest LTER site, Petersham, Massachusetts, United States - Alteio_BWOrgHeat_Nextera4 ... | reverse complement strand
CACCATCGGAATACGTAGCGCCGGCGACACAACTGGAAGCGATGATAGCAGAAATTTGGGCAGAGATACTGGGTGCACCCCAGGTCGGTACAACAGCTGATTTCTTCAACACAGGCGGCAATTCGATCCTGGCTATCCAGGTGGCGAACCGCATGAGTCGCGCACTAAAGACCGATATCAAAGTGATCGACGTGTTCCGGCACAGAACGATCCAAAAGATACTGAACAACGCCCTCCTTGATCACAACAAACAATTCAGACTGTTGGAACCCTACGACCCGTTGTATCGGCCCGGCCTCGCCGATCTGATCTTTGTACATCCTGCCGGTGGAGGGACTGAAGTATACCGGCAAATAGCGGAACCCCTTTCAGAAAGATACAACTGCATCGGCATCGACAACTACAACATGCACCATGAAAATAAGATAGCCTCGCTCAACAGTCTGGCAAAATTATATCTGTCCGAATATGAAAAACTCTATGAAATAAAAGGACCGGTACACCTGCTTGGGTGGTCCCTGGGCGGCCAGATCGCACTGGAAATGGCGGCCATCCTCGAAGCCAAAGGGTATAAGGACATCAGGGTGGTCGTACTGGACACCGTTTTGCTCGATAATACTATCCTCGACTTCCGGAAAGCCGACGAAATAAATAAAGAAGATAATCTCCTCCAGGGACGCCGATGGATGGCGGAAAATAAATTTGACGCAGAAGTCATCGACAAGATAATAGCCGGCCTGGATACCGATCAACAACTGCAGGATACAACCATAAGCAGCCGGTTGAAAATATCCAAAGTGCTGCTATTCAAAGCTTCCCGGAAAAAAGAAGAACTCATTGCCGCCCGGGGGGATCACGGCTATATACAGGAATATATCCGGCAGATGCCGGCCAACAACATCGATTCGGTGGCGGACAATCTGGAAGTCATCCGGATAGATTGCGATCACCAGGACATGGTAGAGCCGGCCCATTGCAGGACGATCAGCGATTATTTGTTATCGGAACAATGAAAATAATAGACCATAAAATGGATGAAAAAAGCACATCGACGCTCTCTATTGCATTCAGAAAGATCATCTGGCCGAGAAAAAAGATCTTGTTCGTCGGCCTGGTCCTGATCGCCGTCGGCCGGTTGGCGGCCCTCGTACTACCTTGGAAAACAAGGGTACTATTGGATAAGGTCATTCCCGGTAAGGATTATCATGCCCTGTACACCACCTTGTTTCTCATCCTGCTTTCCATCGTTATACAATCCGGGACTTCCCTTTTGGTCACGCGGATACTGAGCCTTCAGGCCGAATACCTCATTCGCGAATTGAGGATACAGGTACAGCGAAAAGTAATCTCGTTGCCGATTCGTTTTTTTGACAACGCCAGATCGGGGGCCCTCGTGTCGAGGATCATGACCGACGTCGAAGGCATCCGGAATCTGGTAGGGGAAGGGGTGGTACAACTCATCGGCGGAATATTCACCGCTATCCTTTGCCTGGTATATCTGCTGAAGATAAACCCGGAGATGACGGCGATCGTTTTGATACCCATCGCCGTTTTCGGTGTGGCCGCCATGAAATCATTCCAATATACCCGCCCCGTTTATACAAAGCAAAGGGAGATCACTGCGGATGTCGCCGGAAGATTGAACGAAACGCTGGCCGGCGTCAGGGTTATAAAAGGATTTAACGCCGAAGACCGGGAGAACAAAGTATTCGAAGCCGGTGTCGATCATTTACATCAGAATGTGAAGAAGACCATCATGGCGGAAGCCCTCCTGATGAGCTCTTCCTCTTTTTTACTGGGTCTTGCGTCGGCGGGGATCCTGGGAATAGGCAGCTATAATGTTATGCGCGGAGCTATGACGGTTGGAGATTTTCTCACTTTTGCGATCCTGCTGGCTTTTATGATCGTGCCCATCATCCAGATCGGCAATTTCGGCGGCCAGTTCACACAGGCATTTGCCGGCCTCAGCCGAACTGAAGAACTAATGAATCTTGAGCCCGAGGACATACACGGTAACAGGACGCTGCGATTGGATAAGATCGTCGGTGACATTGCCTTCCATAACGTTTCTTTTGCCTACGAGCCAGGTAAAGAAGTCCTGCATTCCATCTCATTTGAAGCAAAGTTCGGGAAGGTTACCGCCCTGGTAGGAGGGTCCGGTGGTGGTAAATCGACGATTGCAGGACTGGCTGCCTCTTTTCTAAACCCGGCGTCTGGCGCCGTCACAGTCGACGGACAGGATATCTCCCTCGTGAATTTAAGCAGCTATAGAAAGAACTTGGGCGTCGTCTTACAGGAAGAATTTCTATTCGAAGGCACAATAAGGGAGAACATTCTCCTGGCTAAACCCGACGCAACAGAAGATGAACTGCAAAGAGCCTCTAGAATTGCAAATGTGAATGAATTCACCGATAGATTCGGGAAAGGTCTTGATACGGTCATCGGCGAAAGAGGAATTAAGCTCTCAGGTGGTCAAAGACAACGCATTTCCATCGCCCGGGTGATCCTTGCCGATTCCCGGATAGTGATCCTGGACGAGGCTACTTCCAGCCTCGACACGGAAAGCGAAGCCCTGATCCAGGATAGCTTAGCCTCACTCACAAAAGGAAGAACGACGATCGTCATCGCGCACCGGTTAAGCACGATCAAAAAAGCCGACCAGATATTGGTCGTCGAATCGGGCTCTATCCTCGAAAAGGGAACACACGACGAACTGATCATGAAACAAGGAAGATATTTTCAACTATATAGTTACCAGGCAAGGATCTAATCATTTATATAAACCATTTATTATGAAAAATAAGCATGAGTTGCTGGAAACACTGGCGGCTATTAAAAGACTGATCGGCCAGACCCCGGTCATTCAGCTTAAAAAGGGCCATACGAATCTTTTTGCAAAACTTGAATATCAAAACTATTCAGGAAGTATAAAAGACCGGGCGGTCAATGAAATATTATACCAGGGCATCCTCTCCGGCCAGATCGGGGCAGGCACGACCATCATCGAGTCCAGCAGCGGCAATTTTGCCATTTCCGCGGCCTTACATTGTCAGCGGCTTGGACTTAAATTCATAGCCGTCGTTGACCCCAACATAAACAAGATCAACCTGAAGATCCTGGAGATCATCGCATCCGAGGTGGTCATGGTAAAAGCCGTAGATGAGACAGGAGGCTATTTGCTCAACAGGATCGAAACGGTAAAGCAGCTTCTTGTCAGTATTCCCGATAGCTATTGGACCAATCAATATGAGAATGAAAATAATTACAGGGGATATTTCGGACTGGCAGAAGAAATAAGACTTTCGTTTAAACAGCTCGATTACCTGTTTGTAGCGGTAAGTTCATGTGGGACGTATAGAGGATTGTCGGAATTCCTGAAATTGGGATTCCCCGACCTTACCGTTGTCGCAATAGATATCGAAGGGTCACAGATCTTTAGTAATAAAAAGAAGAGCCGTCATATTTCTGGAATAGGCGCCAGCAAAAAAAGCAGCTTTATCCCGGCAGATGCCGTCGTTGAAAATATCATCCTCGGACATCAGGAGATCATCGATGGCTGTATGACACTATTAAAAGAGTACTCTCTTTTTGTAGGAGGTTCATCCGGCGCATGTTTTGCAGGCGCGACAAATTATTTGAAAAAAATAGATCTGTCCGCTGAAAGCACTTCTTTAATGGTCTTTCCGGATAAAGGATTCTCTTATCTGGACACGATCTTTGATAATAAATGGGTAGAAAAAATAGCACAAAAAAATTATGCGATATCTTAATTCGAAGGACATTGACATTTTGGGTAAGAATTGGCCCACATTGGTTTCAGTTATAGAACAAGCGGTATTGACGCTGGGCGGGGAGGATTTCTCTCAGCCGATAAAGCCTTACCTGCGGTTTAGAGAACGGAAAAACAGGATCATTGCCATGCCTGCATACGTCGGTGGAAATATTGATGTCGCGGGTATCAAGTGGATTGCCAGCTTTCCGGATAATATTAAGAAAGGCGTCGCCAGGGCCCAGTCCGTTACCATTTTAAATAGCACGGACACCGGAGAGCCATTTTGCATTATTAACACTGCGCTCATCAGCGCCATCAGAACAGCCGCGGTAAGCGGCCTGGTCATGGTGAAATATCTGGAGGCGAGGGGACTTAAAAAGAAACTAAAAATAGGGATCAACGGCTTCGGTCCCATAGGACAGCTCCACCTTGAAATGGTAAAGAGCCTGCTGGGGCCTAACCTGGAAGACGTCTGTATCCATGACATCAGGCCATTGGATCTGTCGCTTCTTCCAAACCCCGTCGGTGATAAGTTGCGGCTTTCTGAGTCCTATGAAGACGCCTTTGAAGACGCGGATATATTTATTACTGCTACAGTGTCGTCGGAGCCCTATATCGCGGTTAAGCCTAAAGCCGGAAGCCTTCATTTGAATGTTTCGCTGAGGGACTATCGATCCGGATTTAGACAATATGTCGATAAGATGATTGTAGACAACTGGGAAGAGGTCTGCAGAGAAAATACCGATATCGAAAGGATGTATTTGCAGGAAGGGTTGAAAAAAGAAGATACCATCGATATTGTCGGATTCATTAAGCAATTCGGACCCGGTTATCTAAAGGAGGATGAAGTGGTAATGTTCAATCCTATGGGAATGGCCGTTTTCGATATGGCCATAGCAAAACATTACTATCACCTGTCCGAACAGGAAAATATTGGCTGTGAGCTGAAATAAACTAATTAAAAGATCAAACAGAATGAAACGTCTTGCTGAATTTCATTTATCAGAACAAGCCCGGATAGTCAGCGACCAGATCCCGGGAAAAAGGTCAAAGGAGTTGCTGCGACTGCAGGAAGAGATAGAAGGTGCGGTAGTTTCATATCCCAAAAGTATCCCTATCGCCATCTCCCATGCTAAAGGGGCGATCATCGAAGATGTGGATGGCAACAGGTTCATTGATTTTTTCGCATGCGCCGGAGTTGTAAATGTCGGACATTGCAACGAGGAGGTTTTGGAAGAGGTGACCCGACAACAAAAGCAGTTGATCCACGCACTTGATTTTCCTACCGAAACCAAGATGACCGCCATTACAAACATCCTGAACAACCTGCCTGCATCACAAAGGGATGAGTTCAAAGTATCCTTCGGGGGACCCACCGGCTCGGATGCTGTGGAAGCAGCCATAAAATTGGCAAAATTGAAAACAGGCCGTGAGTCGGTGATCGCATTCACGGGGGGGTACCACGGTATGACGTCGACAGCCCTGGCATTAACATCCAATACCGCTTTCCGCGACAGACTACAAAACCTTGCAGCGAACATCCATTTCATCCCCTACAGCTATTGCTATAGATGCAGTTTTGGACAACACAAGGAGACATGTAAAATGGAATGCGCCCGATATTTGAAGAATATCCTGGAGGATTCTCATGCCGGTATCCCCAAACCGGCTGCCATCATTCTGGAGCCTATACAAGGTGAAGGTGGCAACATTGTGCCGAAAGAAGGATATTTGACACAACTCATAAGGATTGCCCACGCTCACGGCGTGCTGGTTATCTTTGACGAGGTACAATGCGGGTTTTTCCGTTCCGGGGAATTTTTGGCTTGTATGCGCGAGGATGCCTTGCCGGACATCATCACCTTTTCAAAAGGCTTTGGGGGAGTAGGTTTTCCTATTTCGGGATTGATCTATAGAAAAAGTGTAGAAGCATGGGGACCCGGAGCGCACATTGGCACTTTCAGGGGAAATCAGGTGAGCCTTGCCGCATGCAACGGAGCCATGGATTTTATCCGTAGATATGATATCAAGAGCCATGTCAAAGAGATGAGTACCTATCTGCTCAATGAATTGGAAGCGTTGATGTTGGATTGTGATTACATAGGAGAGGTTAGAGGAGAGGGACTGATGATCGGGATTGAGTTCGTAAAAGACCGCGATACAAAAGAACCCTACCCGGAATTCGTAAAACAAATGCGGGACGAATGCTTGCAAAGAGGACTCATATTCGAAGTCGGTGGCCATTTCGATAACGTGATCAGGTTCGTACCGCCGCTGATCATCACAAAAAAGATCGCGGCGGCAGCCATGGGGATCTTTAGACAATCCTTGAACGTAACCCTCGCTGACACCACAATCGCTACTTGATTTGTTGTAATGCTGTCATCCGTTTCTCTATATGGTAGGCTGACATAATATTCAGTTCACATAGACTACCTATTTTGCAGCGCGAATCCCTTGTTACATGGAGAAGGACATTCACCACCAAATCAAACGCTGGCTGCAAAAGGACGAGAAGGCCTTTGAACAAGTATTTCATTATTATTACCCCCGGCTGTATCGCTACGCCTTCCGCTATCTAAAGAACGAATTTTGGGCGGAAGAACTCTCCATGGAGGTCCTGGCCCGGGTCTGGGAAAGGAGATCGGCCATTACCCATGCCGAAACGTTTGAGAATTATCTCTTTACAGCGGCCCGCAACCATCTGATCAATCACTGGCAGCGGAAGATCGACGGCCTGCTTTCGCTGGAGACCCTGCCGGCTGAAGCAGCGGATATCCCAGGTAAAGGGGCGCCCGCCGAATCCGATCCGGTCTTGTCAAAGGAACTCGAGACCCTCTATCACAATAGCCTCTCCGACCTGCCGCCGCAACGCCGCCTGATCTTTCTGCTCCACCGAAATGACCAGCTCAGCTACAAAGAGATCGCCCAAAAACTGGATATCTCTCCCAAAACGGTGGAAAACCACATCGGGGCCGCTCTGAAACAGCTCCGCGTGGCGATGCTTCAATATCTCACCTCGATTATCCTGTAGCGCCTCTCCCTCCGGCGGCCCCATATTAAGAAAATGTTACCACTAGGGGTTTGATCGCCAGTCCGTGTATTTTCATATAGAAAAGTATATCTATGGTCCCGAAAGAAGTCGACCGGCAGTTATTGTTCAATTATCTCGAAGGGAATTGTTCCCGGGACCAGTTACTCCAAATAAGGGAATATCTCCGCGATGAAGCATACCGGGATAGCCTGAACCTGTTCATGGAGGAGGAATGGGCGTCGCTTGACCGGCAACAATTCCCACCGCTGCCCGGCATGGAAGATCAGTACAGGAAATTCCGCTCTGCCTATATAACACCCAAAAAAAGGACGCCCCTACGCATCATCCGCAAGATGGCGGCCATAGCCGCAGCCATACTCTTAGCTGCAGTCAGCATCTGGCTGCTTCTTCCCCGGCTCTCCGGCCCGCAGGGCCATGGCGCCGCCACCCAATGGCTATCCTGGCACAACCTCCCCGGCCACCGTCAGGAGATCCTCCTGCCCGACAGCACTCGCGTCTATCTGGGTCCGGCAGGCACGCTCCGCTATGGGCGCAACGACGACCAAAGTCGCCTCGTTCAGCTGGAAGGAGAAGCCTACTTCGTCGTGAGACACGATCAGCGCCGGCCATTTACCGTTGTCACCGGCGCCCTCTCCACCCGGGATCTCGGCACCGAGTTCAATATCCGCTATTACCCGGGCGAATCTTCCATTGCAATAGCAGTAGCCAGCGGTAAGGTCCAGGTATTGCACACACCCACCGCCGTACCACCAAACACCGCCTCACCCGCCGCCGCATCCGCCGCCACACCACTGGCCGCGCTCGCCCCGGGCCAGTTCCTCCAATACGATTCGCTGACCCAGCGATCCGGAATAACCGATCTTCCCAACCCATCGGCAATCGGCGCCTGGCGCAAAGGCATCCTCACCTTCCGCCGCCAACGCCTGAAAGACGTCACCGGGGAATTGGAGCGCTACTATGGAGTCCGTTTTCAATACAGCGATCCCGTAAAATCAGAGATCCTGATCACCACCCTGCTCGATAACAAAAACCTCGGGGATGCCCTGGATATCCTCTCCCTCACGGCCGGCGTTCACTTTACCCGAGAGGGGACATCCATAATGGTAAATTAGGTAGAAGTATGAAGAACTTGCTCCTCTTATTCATCGCTCTGTCCGCGATTCCGGGCCTCCTCCTGGCCCAGGACCCCGGCAAAAAAGCGACCATCCGTTTCAAACATGCCAGCCTCCGCCAGGCTTTTATCGAAATAGAAAAGCAATTTGGTCTGAACTTCTCCTACAACGAGTCGAACATCGCCTTATACGCAAAAGAGATCGATTTCCAGTTGAAAGATGCCACGGCCAGCCAGGTCCTCGACAAGATCTTTGCCGGCAGCCCATTGTCCTGGACGTTCAAAGGAAACCTGGTCGTGCTTACCGCTGATCCCAATTATCAGAAGAAACCCGGCAGCTCCCATGCAGTCTCCGAAGTACTCATGGGCACCATCACAGATGGTGAGACGGCCGAGCCCTTACCCGGCGTCACGATCAAAGCCGGCGGCCAGGCAGTGCAGACCAACAAAGAAGGCGGGTACTCCCTCCCATTGACTTCCGGCTCCTATTCCGTGACGGTCTCCTCTGTCGGTTATGCCTCAAGGGAAATGCACGGCGTGGAGATCTCCGCAGCCACGCCCACTGTGATCAACCTTACCCTGAACAAGGCGGGGACCGACCTCAACGAAGTAGTCGTTGTCGGTTATGGCCGGCAGTCCCGGAAAGTACTCACCAGCGCCATCAGCACCGTACAAAACTCGGAGTTCAACCAGGGGAATTTCAACAGCCCCGCACAATTGCTCCAGGGAAAGGTGGCAGGCCTCACCATCGCCCGCTCAGGCGATCCCAACGGTGCCATTTCGATAATCCTCCGCGGCCCTTCCACTCTGCGCCCGGGCGCCGCCCAGGAACCCTTCTATGTCATCGATGAGATCCCCGGCGCGGATATCCGGCTGGTATCACCGGACGACATGGCCACCATCGAAGTGCTGAAAGACGCCTCTGCAACCGCCATATATGGAACAAGGGCTTCCAATGGGGTGATCATAATCACGACAAGAAAAGGCCGCCAGGCACAGACCCTGGTCAACTACAACACTTATGTGTCGGCGGAGAATGTCGCCCGCAAGATCAGGATGATGAACGCCGGCCAGCTCATGGCCTATCTCGCAAGGAGTAACCTGGCCCTCGACCCGTCTGACAACCAGGGCGCCAACACAGACTGGCAGAAGGCCGTCACCCAAACCGCGGTGTCCCAGAATCACCACGTCTCCCTCAGCGGCGGCAGCAACAACCTGACCTATACCGCCGCGGTCAATTACCTCGACAGCAAAGGGATTTTGAAGAATACCGGCCTGAACCGGCTGATCGGCCGCGCCGGCATCGAGCAACGCGTCCTCAACAACCATCTGAAACTTGGGATGACGGTCAGTACTTCCACCAGCAATTCCGACCTGCTGCCCGATCAGAGCATCGTTCTATACAATATGCTTCGCTATCTTCCTACCGTGCCCATAAAACAGCCCGACGGGACATACACGGAGAATTTGCAGCGGGTGCAATACTATAACCCTGTTTCGCTGCAAAACAACGCCTGGCAAAATCTAAAGAACAAGACCACCCTGCTCAACGGGACGGCCCATGTGATCCTCCCCTTTGGCTTCAAATACGACCTGAACCTGACCTCCCAGAGCGGACAGGACAACAGCGGGACTTACTATACGAGCCAGTATACCCTGAAGACGGGCACCAATGGCCAGGCCTATCGCTCTTCTTACGAGAGCTCGAAAAAAATGCTTGAGACCTTCCTCACCTTTGCCAGGCGGCCGGGCGATCACGACATCAACGTACTGGGTGGATACAGTTGGCAGGAAGACGTCACCGGCGATGGCTTCCAGGCCAGCAACCAGAACTTCCCTACCGACGCGCTCGGCTACACCAACATCGGTCTCGGCAGCCCCATCGGCAATTACCGCAACGACTGGGGGCCCAATATCTACCAGAAACTGCGACTCATCTCTTTCTACACCCGGGGAAGGTACAGCTATAAGGATAGATACCTGCTGCAGTTGTCGCTCCGCCGCGATGCCTCCTCCGCCTTCGGCGTCAACAACCGCTGGGCTACCTTCCCCTCGGCCTCCTTCGCCTGGCGCGCCATCGACGAGTCCTTTCTCAAATCCCAGTCCTTGTTCAGCGATCTGAAATGGCGGATCAGCTATGGCACCACCGGGAATTCCCTTGGCTTCGACCCGCTCATTTCGAAAGTTCAATATAGTTCCGTTGGCGCGTTTTACTACAATGGCACCTTCGTCAATGCCATCGGTCCTTCCCAGAATGCCAATCCCGATCTCAAATGGGAAAAGACGGCGATGTTCAACACCGGTGTCGATCTCGCCCTGCTGAAAGGTCGTGTCAAGGCCAGCATCGAATACTACGACAAAAAGACCAGCGATCTCATCTGGTATTACCCCGTTTCTACGATCCAGTATTTTGTGTCTACCTATACAGCCAACGTCGGCTCCATCTCCAACAAAGGGTTCGAGCTGACCATCGATGCGACGCCGCTCAAAAGCCCTTCTTTCCAGTGGGTCGCCTCCCTCAACTTCGCACATAATAAGAACAAGCTGGTTTCCCTGTCCAATAATATCTTCAAGCTCGATTCCATCTTCGAAGCCTCTCCGGGCGGCCAGGGTCAAACAGGTTCTTATGTACAGATCATTAAGTCGGGCAAACCCGTGGGCCAGTTCTTCACCTTCAGCTATGCAGGCAAGAACGCCGCCGGCGTCTCCCAGTTCTATGACGCCACCGGCAAGATCACCCTCGCTCCCCGGAACTTCGCGGACTACTACTATGCTGGCAATGCACAGCCGAAATTACAGATCGGCTGGGGCAACACCCTTACGTGGAAGGGCTTTGATCTGAATATCTTCGTAAGGGCCTCCCTGGGGGCAAAGGTCATGGATGCCACCCTGGCCGATCTCAATCGCCCCGACGAGGTCACCAATTACAATCTCCCGGTCTTTTCCACCAACGAGTCGCCAAAGGACATCAGCGCCTATATCTACTCCAACCGGTATGTGGAAGATGCTTCCTATCTGCGCCTCGACAACGTGACGCTGGGCTACAGCATCCCGCCCTTTTTTAAGGGAATGCGCGGTCTTCGTCTCTATGTATCCGGCAACAACCTGGCCATCCTCACCGGTTATCGCGGCATCGATCCCGAAGTATCCCTCAGCGGTCTTACTCCGCCCGCCGGCCTTACGCCGGGCGTCGACAACAAAGACTATTATCCCCGAACCAGGGCCTTCCTGTTCGGCTTGAACCTTGACTTTTAAACAACGCGCCAATGAAACCTTTTCATAAATATTTCAGCACACTAACAGCCATTCTTCTCCTCAACGCCTGCACCAAAATAGACGTACCGGTGGAGAATCAACTGACCCCCGCGACCTTTCCCACCACCGACGCGCAATTCATCCTTGCCGCCGGACCGGCCTATACCGGCTTCCGCGACAGCTATTGCCTATCCTACTGGCAGTTGCAAACGTTGAGCACCGATGAAGCCATCCTTCCCAGTCGTGCGGGTGGTTGGTATGACGGCGGCCGCTACCAGCAAATGCACTATCACAACTGGACGCCGGATAATCCCATCATAGAAGATACCTGGACCTGGGGCTTCTCCACCATCAGCACCTGTAACCAGATCCTGGCCCTCTTCGCCTCTTCCAAAGACAGCCCGGCCAAAACCAGCGCTGCGGCCGAGATCAGGACCTTGCGGGCACTGATGTTCTTCTTCATGATGGATGCGTATGGGAACATCCCTGTCGCGACCACATTCGGCGATACGACAATGCCCGTTCAGAAAAGCCGGTCCGACGTGTTCAACTTCATCGAATCCGAGGTCAAAGCCGTATTATCATCCCTGAGCACGGCTACGGATATGACCCAGTACGGCCGGCCCAACGCTTACACCGCATATACCCTGCTGGCCAAATTGTATCTCAATGCCGGGGTCTATACCGGCAAGTCCCGGTATGATGATGCGGTGACCTACTGCGACAGCGTCATCCAATCCGGTAAATACAGCCTGGCCACGGATTATGCAAAAATGTTCTACCCCGACAACGGCCCGCAGATGACGGAGTTCATCTTCGCCATCCCCTATGATCACGCCAGTGCACTGGGGGAACAATTCAACTGGTATTCCCTTCACCCTGCCCTGCAACAGAAATATGGCCTGTCCTACCGCCTGAGTAACCCGGTCAGCACCATCCCGGCCTACTTTGCGCAGTTCAGCGATTCCACCGACGTGCGCACCTCCCTCTGGCTCACCGGCAAACAATACGATTTCTCCGGCGCTCCGATCATCATCAACACCACCAAGGTTGGCCTCGACAACACCTATACCGGGTCTGACGGCAGCACGCCGGTGGCCTACCAGCTTACCTTCACACCGGACGTCACCCTCCGCGATGTCGCCAAGTTCGAGGTGGGCGGCGATGAGCTCGGCAAAGCCAAAGGCATCCGAAATCTGAAGTATTACCCGGACGTGACGGCCACCGATCGCAACCAAAGCAATGACGTTCCCGTATTCCGTTATGCGGACATCTTATTGATGAAGGCGGAAGCCATCCTCCGCGGCGCGACACCCACTTACGGCGCTACCGCCCTTTCCCTCGTCAATCAACTGAGGACGATCCGGAAGGCGGCGCCCCTCGCTACACTGAGCCTCGACGATATGCTGAAGGAGAGGGCCCTCGAACTCAACTGGGAAAACACCCGTCGCATCGATCTCATCCGGTTTGGAAAATATGAGAGCTCCTGGGGTTACAAGACCGATGCCGATCCTAACAAACGCATTTTCCCCGTTCCTTCCGGCGAACTGATCCTCAATCCCAGCCTGACCCAGAATCCAGGCTATTGATCAACGCCGCTATACCCGCACACCCTCTTTTCCAGCCTGTATTAACAAATTGTTACTCACTAGGGGTTCAAACGCCATCTTGTGTATGCGCATATAAATACACATTTACGTATGAACATCCGATTTTTATTTATGGTAGGAGTGTGGTTATCGTGCATCAGCTCTTCCCGGGCTGATATACCAAACCATTACAGGTATTACCAGGTTGCCTCACGGGAGCCGGTTAAAGGAACAGTGGTTGGCCCGGATGGCACACCTATTGCCGGCGCCACAGTTAGATCACTTTCCACCAAACAAACGACAACAACCAACGAAAAGGGAGAATTTACCCTGCCTGCTGCCGAGGGCGAAAAACTCACGATCACTGTTGTCGGTTACAACGATCAGGAAGTAACAGTCAGCGGTACATCCCTGCGGGTGACCATGACAATTGGCAGCAGCCAGCTTGGAGAGGCGGTAGTTGTGGGTTATGGGAGTCGTAAAAAGTCTGATTTAACCGGTGCGTTAACCCAGTTGAAGGCTGATAATATAAGACAAGGGGTTACCATTTCTGCAGACAACATGCTTCAGGGTAAAGTGTCAGGTGTACGCATTGCGCAATCAAGTGGTGAGCCCGGTGCAGGCGTTGATGTATTTATCCGTGGTGTGGGCTCTATCCGCAGCGGTAGCACCCCGCTTTTTGTGATAGATGGCGTGCCCCTGAGCAACGATAACGTCAGCGCAGGCAGCCCTGATCTGGGGTTGGGTAGCACGGATGCCAAGAATCCACTCAACTTTCTGAATACGAGTGATATTGAAACCATCACCGTATTAAAAGACGCTTCTGCTGCGGCCATCTATGGCGCCAGGGGTTCCAACGGCGTGGTGCTCATTACCACCAAACGTGGCAAAAAGGGCGACCCCTCATTAACCTACGATTCGTACGTGGGTACCTCTTCTGTTATCAGGAAGATACGGGTGCTTACCGCTTCGGAATACCGGAAGGCATTGCCCAGTCCGACTTTCGATCACGGTGGCAATACTGACTGGCAGGATGCGATCTTCCGCAACGGCTTTATACAAAACCACAACCTGTCGTTTGCGAAAACTACTGCTACAGGCAGCTTTACGGCATCGCTTTCCCGCCTCGATCAGAATGGTATTATAAAGAATAGCGACTTCAATAGGACGACCGCCAGGTTGAATGCCGAAGAGTCGTTCTTCGACAACAAGCGGTTGATCGTCAAAATGAACCTCACCGCCAGTAACATCGATGAAACGGGTATACCCAACGGAAATACTGCCGGGTCAGACGGACAGTTTATGATGTATGCCCTGATGGCCAATCCCACCAGGACTATATTTGATTCTACCGGCAAGTATACCAATTTCAACATGATCCAGTTGTTCAATCCCCTATACGTGCTCAGCGTTTATGATGACAGAACTAATACTTTCCGGGTGTTGGGCAATGTGGAAGCCTCATTGCGTTTGTTGCCAGGATTGAACTATCGGTTCAATTTGGGACTCGATAAATCAACTTCAGAGCGTAATACAACCATCTACCCTAACGTTACCGACAGAACCCCCCAGGGCGCCTATGTACAAAACGACCTGAAATATTTGACTACTTTGCTGGAACATTACCTCACCTATAATCTGGCAATTCAAAAACACCAGGTAGAAGTATTGGGTGGGTTTTCCTATCAAAAGTTCAATGCTGCAGGTACGGCTTTCGGGATGCAGAACATCGCTGCGCAGAATGCAGGTGTGCCGCCCATGTATAATCCGGGTTATTCCGGAACGCCCTCCAGCCCCAGCGGTTACGCCCAGGAGAACGAGCTGCAATCTTACTTCGGACGCTTGAATTATAACTACGACAACCGGTTCCTGCTTACGGCATCTCTTCGTGCTGATGGTTCTACCCGGTTTGGCGCCAACAACAAATATGGTTACTTCCCCTCTTTTGCAGTGGGCTGGAACCTTACCCATGAATCGTTTCTTCAAAATGTTTCAGCGATCAGGAGCCTGAAGCTGCGTGCAAGCTGGGGACAAACGGGCAACCAGGAAGTGCCCAACAAAATTACCCAGGCAAGCTATTCCTTATCAGCGGCCTCCGGATATTACCTGGATGGTACTAACCTGGTGAATGGACTTGTGGTCAATCGTACCGCTAACCCTGATCTTAAATGGGAGCTGGTTGAACAATACAACGTGGGTCTCGACTTCGAACTCTTCAGGAACAAACTGTACGGTTCACTGGAGTATTATAACAAAACCACAAAAGATCCTATCCTTAACATTCCTTCACAACCATTAAGCCCCACTAGTACTGTATGGGCGAATGTGCCCGGCGAGATCGTGAACAAGGGTTTTGAGCTTACACTGGGTTCTCAACTGATCAGCAGTAAAGATCTCTCATGGACGATTGATGTAAACGGGTCTACACTGAAAAACACCATCAAAGGCCTTCCTGTTTCCCAATTATTTTCGGGGAGCATCTCAGGTCCGGGGCTTTCCGGTGTCACTGCCAACATCTATACAAATGGCTATGCGGCAGGCTCATTCTATATGTTAAACCACCTGGGTTACGACCAAAATGGAAAGGATATATTCTCAGCGAACAAGCAGATCTTTCAGGGGGCTATTCCAACGTTCAACTTCGGCTTCAATAGCCTGCTACGCTATAAGACTCTTGATCTGGGGATTTCCTTCATTGGACAAACCGGTGGGTTATTGTTTAACAACACCGCGCTTGAGCTGAACATCAACAACCTTTCAACAGATCGCAACGTGCTGAAAAAATATGTCGATGCTAAAGCAAACCTTGGCAACCAGGTAACCGTGTCCTCCCTGTACCTGGAGAAATCAGATTTCCTCCGTCTCAACAACCTCCGTTTGGGAAATACCTTTACTTTCAAACAATTTCCCTGGATGCAATCGTTCAACTTATATGTCAGCGCTCAGAACCTGTTTACCATTACTAAGTATTCCGGCTACGATCCTTTGGTGAATACTGACAAAAGTGCAAATGGTAACCAGTCGCTGGGTGTCGATTATGCTACCTATCCCGCGGCAAAAACATTCCTGTTAGGCGCAACGATCAAATTTTAAATCATTTGGAATATGAACAAGAGATCATTTAAACTAAAAATAGCCTGCGTTTTTCTGATAGTGGCTATGGCAGGCTGTACTAAACTCCATGAACAGGTAATTGATGAAGTGCTGGGCTCCAGTAGCGCAAGTCCTCAAAATGCACTGGCCGCAGCATACGGACAAATGGACAATGGTACTTTTGTAAACCATGCCCAGGCATTTGCCCTGCAGGAATATTCAACAAACGAAGCAATATTGCCTACACGTGGCAGTGACTGGGGTGACGGTGGTATTTATCGCGCTATTCATGAATTCACCTGGGATGGGACTAATTCTATGATCACCAACACCTGGAATAGCCTTAATCTCGGTATCACCGAATCGCTCACTGCCATCAACAGCGTTACCCAATCGAATGATCCCAACAAGGCTCAACTGCTGGCGGAAGCCAAAGCCCTGCTGGATTTATACACTTTTCATGCCTTAGACCTGTTTGGCCAGGCGCCTTACCGAGACCCCAGCACAGCCAATGCCCCGCTGCAGGTGAGAAAAGCAGCCACAGCCATCGACAGTCTGATTACTGATGTAGAGTCATTGATACCCAATCTGGCGAACATCGGCCAGAATAATACGGGTAATGGGCGTTTCACCAAACAGGCAGCTTATGCCCTGCTGGCAGATATGTATCTTAACCGTGCTGTGTTCAAGGACCGTTATGCAAGCACTTTTAATTTCACCGAAGCGGCAGTTGATGGCAACGGCACCGACATGGATAAAGTGATCACTTATACCTCCCAGCTCATCGGGTCGGGGCAATTTAAACTGGAAAGCAACTTTTTCCACAATTTTGATATTGCAAACGCAAACGGAACCGAACTGATCTTTGTAATAACTCAGTATGTAAACACCCTCACCAACAGCAGCAATAATTTCGCTTACATGCCGATGGAAAGAAATCAGAAACCTTCTCCGGCAAACCGGGGTACCAATGCCTCCTGCATTACCCCTGAGTTTTATCATACGTGGGATAACAATCATAACGATCCGCGCTTTCAAAGGCATTATCAATACGCCGATGGCACTTGGTTTATGAACGACGGTACTGATGTGAGCGTGCCAGTTACCACTGCTGTAATAGGGGGTACTACATTGCCCTGGTTTCATTTCAACCGCGGTATGCAGGTGGGCCAACAGTATGGACCAAGTCTCTCGGGATCTAGTGACTATCAGCGTACACCCGACGGACGTATAAAAGTAAATATGCTGTATTGCGAAAAGGCGCCTACCCAACTGATGGACTTTACGCCGGCGCTTAATTTTGATGATCCTACCCAGGGTGTATTCACCCAGCTTGAGATCAATCAGGGTGTTCGGCCATTCAAATTTGAGTTTGATCCGACAGGCCTTAACAGTAGAAGCAATAGCGCTATTCCGATGTACCGTTTGGGCGGCATGTATTGCATGCGCGCAGAAGCGTATTTGCGCAAGGGCCAGACCACGCAGGCGTTGGCTGATGTAAATGCGCTGCGTACAAGCAGAACGCGTGAAGCGCTCTATGCCAATGCCCCTGGAACAGCGCTTATTTCTATTGACATGCCAACCCTGTACAACGAAACCGGCTATGAAATGTATTGGGAAATGTATAGAAGAAAAGCCTCGATCCGCTTCGGTACCTTCGAGGCAGCAGGTACGACAAAGCCGGTATCTCAGCCTTTCCGCCGTATTTACCCCATTCCCCAGTCTACAATGGATGCGTCAAAGTTATTTGCGCAGAATGATGGCTATTAAAAATAGACCTCTGTAACCAATCTTCAAGAGGCCGTCGTCTTGCAAGACGGCCTCTTTTGATTCGGGCTTAGGGTTGCGTGGCAAACATGGCAATGGTTGTTTCGGGCTTGCCCAGATCCTTCCAGGTGGATTCCGATTCGAAGGTTTCGATGTTTCGGGCGCTGACGTCTGCCAGCTGGGCCAGGAATTTGATCTGGGGACTAAAGAGGCTGATAAATTTGAGGACGCTAAAAGGAGATTTGGAAACTTTTAGGTTTTTGGTGGGGTAATGGTTGGCAAATTGTTCCGCTGCCTGGGTATAGGTAAGTGCTTCGGGGCCCTGGGCGGGATATTCTTTGGAAATGGCATGGGGCTGTATAAAGGCCTGAACAACCTGGTTGCCGAAGTCCGCGCCGGAGATCCAGTAATAGGGATGGTCTTCGGGGTGAGCAAGGATGGTTACTGAATTGCCGCGGATCATACCGTTATGGAAATTCTCAAAAAAATTGGAGGGATAAAAAATGGTATAGGGAATGCCGGAGTTTTTTATCTTTTGGATACCGCTTTTCTTTGCCTGGAATACCCACCAGCCGCCCTGGTAGTTTCTCGCCAGGAAGGAAGATAGGAAAATAACCTGCCGCACCTGGGACGCTTTGGCCTCGATAAGGATGTTGTCTAGCCCTTCTCTTTCGGTTGCGAATCCATGGGCTTTTTCTTTGTACTGGCTGTGAAGACTGATATAGAGACCGTCGGCATGTTCGAGTGCCTGCCGGATGGCTGCCGGATCCTGTAAGTCTCCTTTTATGAAGGTGACGCCGATGGGAAACAGGCGTTTAGCTTTTTGAACATCCCGCACGAGTGCGGTGACCTGAAAGCCTGCTTTGATGAGTTGTTTGGTGACAGGTGTGCCTAGCATTCCCGTAGCGCCAAATACTGTAATTCTTTTCATTATGCTAATTTTTGTCTTTTATAAATGGAGCAGATGAGGGTGAAAGTAGGAACTGAATCCTGAGCATAGTTCTGTAAATGAGAATGGCGTCAGAGTTGTGACGTCGTTCTTATTATTAAGGGTACGTTTAGAATTTGTAGTTGATCCCCGCCTGGAAAATAAATGAAGTCTGGCGGTCGGAGTAAATAGGCTTGCGGTTGCTAAGTTCTGAGAAGTTATTGAAGGATGCTTTCGTTGCCTGATCAAAGGTTTCCAGCCTTTGCATAAAGCTGTGGCCGGCAACCAGGTTGAAGTTCCACCGCTTGCTAAGGGTTACGTCATATATGAGGCCGCCGCTGAATTGCTGCCAACTGAGATATTGTCTGTTAGGCATTTCTTTGTTTTGGGTTAAGCCGTAGACACTGGCGACATAGCCGGTTGTCAACCCAAAGGATTGATTGGGGGCAATTTTATACTTTAAGGACACACGGCTGGGCACGATGGCGGTGAGTTGCCATTTCTTGTTGATGGTCCAGTCAATATCCGGGACGGGTATAATGAGCTGTCCGGAATAATTGTTTACATATGTCATGGTCACGCCGTACCGGAGATTTGGGTTGGGCTGAAATCCGATGCGAATGCCGGCAACATATTGCACGTCGTTGGCGTGGATGGAGGTCTTCATGTCAGTGGCCAACGTCCCCATACCTACTAAAGTCAGATTGGTTTTCTTTGTAATGGAGTAGCTGGCTAAGAATGGCACCGTGAAGCTGTTGAAAGAGCCGGTACCAAAGGCGGTTATATCAGGGACGATCAGATTTTCGTACCGGAATCCGGTTTTGATAAATATGGGATGTGCCGACGTGAAGTCTTTAACCAGGGGGATGCCGAAGTCGACGATATGTTGCTGGACCATGGAATTACCGTTGTTGATCTTCATGGGGGTGACGGCGTCCGTAAGGGAAATACCGCCCAACCGCGGGGCGCCAGTCAGGAAGAGGGATTGTCTGTTGCTGTCCAGACTTCGGTTTGCGCTGTCAGGACTCTGAGACCAGGCGAAAATGGGCAATAGTAGCCCCGCCAAAATAATAGCTCTTTTCATTTCGGTGCTGTTGTTTAGTTTACAAAAGTTTTGCATATCCTTTCCGGATGCTAATGAATAATTAGCATAGCTATGGCAGGCGGGTGTGTGGAAAGTGCTAAAACGAAAAAGGTAATGGCGTAGAACTCTGTGCTTCTATAAGCTTATTGATCAAGGTATGTAAAAGTTGCTGTTCTTCAGACGACAAGGCACTGGATAATGCGTTGTTGTATTGGCTGATGATGCGATCGGCTTGTCGGGCGAATTTTGTTCCTTCCGCTGTTGTCTTTACAATCGTCTTGCGTCCGTTTTCCGGGTCCGGTTCGACTGTGGCATATCCATTCTTTACCAGAAAGGCCACGGTTCGGTTGATGGAGGCGTTGTCCCGTTGCAGGGAAGCACCCATTGCCTGTTGGCAGGCGCCGTTGGTATAGTATAGGACAAGTAAAACTGGTATCTGATCGACATCCAATGGGAAGTCCTGCTTACGAAACAGGCTACCGGCGGTTTTCCGTACTGTTCGATACAAGACACCAATCTGTGACAATAGTACAGGGGGCACGGACAACTCCTGTTTTTGATCCATGGGTGCAAAGGTAAACCCTTTATTGATATATCAATGGTTGTAAAATTAAAGATATGTTAAGGGTCGGGAAAGGCGTTTGGGCAAGGCGAATTAAAGTGGGGTTAACTAATCAGAACTGAGTAGAATTTCTTTTACGTATGCGGCTTAGCGATTGCGGTTTTACGCCAACAAAAGAGGCGATATGATACTGGGAGATCCTTTGCTGCAGATCTGCGTGGTTTTTTAAAAACCGCTCATAACGGAGTTCAGGAGTTTCGGTATATAATGAACTGATATCCTGCAGTAATTTTACAAAAACCGCTTCAATTGCGATCCTGCCAAAACGTTCCCCTCCACGAACGTTCGCATAAAACAATTGCAGGTCAGCATGCGAAATAACAAAAACTTCACTGTCTTCTAAAGCCTGAATGTTTTTCGACGAAGGAAGCTGAGGAAGAAAACTTTCATAGTTGCATACATATTCATTTTCCTGGGAAAAGTCATATATTTTTTCCTCCCCATCATGGTTAATATAGTATCGCAGTAGTCCCTTGGCCACAAATCCTACTTGTTTACAAATTCGTCCTTCTTCTAAAAAATACTCCCCCTTTTTATAAGACTTTTGTTTAAACAAGGATGTCACGATATCTACCTCTGCCGGGCTTAACGTTATCGCATTTTGTATGCTGTTAAGTAAACTGTTTATCATTTTAAGTATTGCTTTGAAATTCCCGATGCTCAATTAAAACCAAAAATACACAGCATGAGGACATGTTGTGTATTAGATCCTGATAAGAGTTGGCAATTGAGAATTCTGATTATAAAGACTTAAATGTCAATACGATAAGAAAGACCGTGCAATAAAATATCAAGTCAGTTTTGCAGACCTTATTATTTTGGTTTCTACATTGGTGATTTTGCTACGATCAAAGCCTGCCGTATCGTCAGTAAACTCAGCGCTTTTCATATAGCGATCCGTCATCTCGTCGACATCGGCATTGTCAGAAAAAGATAGGAGGGCTATTACCTGGTTGGCGACTCCGGGTGTATTACCAATCCAAACTCCTTTGACTTGAAAGCCAAATTTTGGAAGGTTTATAATATGTTTTGTCCAATGCTCTGCAAAATAATGTTCTGCTGTTTGTCGATCAGCAAGTGTGTAAATTCTTAATTGTTCCATTATATCTATTGTACTTTTATTTATTTACAATATTTCTATGTCAATTCCTGGCACTTTTTTTTGAGGTTGAATTGCCAATAGAAGTATGCCAACTACCGAACAAATGATGGTCGCCACGATATGTGGGATCGCTTGTTGCACACCATTATAGCTTTTGCTAAAAACAACAAGCATATCGGAAATTGGGATCATTGTGGCTGTAAATAACATCACTCCCAGCGCCCGCCTTTCTTTCAGCAAAACTAAAGCGCACAATAGCACCCCGGAGAATATATCCCTGATGCCTTTTATATGATGAAAGGAGTAGTCTCCGTTTGCATCAAAGTGGATGCCGAACGCGGCAGTTGCTGCTTCAGGAGATAAAAAAAAGCGGCTTCCCAGGAAAACCATTGCCAGGCCTAATAAAAATGCGATTGCATAAGAGATTTTTGTTGTCATAATATTCTGTTTTTGAATTATGATTCAAAAGTACCTTTGCAGCAGCGGGCGTTAATGCACTTGAGTTAACAAATCGAAATTTGGGTGGAAATTCAACAGAACTGCGCGAGCGTTAGTGACCAACGGTAACCACTCAGCCGACCATATTTCCGCCGCTGGAATACCCTCCCCGACACGTCTTCGCTAAACTGTATTTTAGAGGGAGGATTTACAACCATGCTGACCAAAACCATCGTCTGCCACCTGTTGCCCGCAATGTTTCTGGTATCGATCGCAACAGCGCAACAACTAGGCGCCAGGGGCACCGAACACGCATCTACCCCCCTGCGCGCGCCCTCTCTCTTTGGTCCCCGCGTGATCTCCACGGAAGATGATGAGTTCGGCATCACTTTTTCGCCCGACGGGAAAACCTGCTTCTTTACAAAAAGGACCCCGTCCACCATTTCCAGCAGCACCTATGTTATCTGCTCCTCGCATCTTGTTAATGGTAAATGGACGGAACCCGCGATCGCTTCCTTCTCAGGTAAATACAAAGACTTCAACCCGTTTATTGCTCCCGATGGGTCAAAACTGTTTTTTATCTCCAATCGACCCGGACCCGGCAAAACGACTCCGGACGGAGATATATGGATGGCACCCAAAAAAGGCGAGGGCTGGGGCGAACCGGAAAATATCGGCGCCCCTGTCAATTCACCCGGTTGGGAACTAAGCTGCGCTGTCACCGCCAACGGGTCGATTTATTTTATTTCACTCAACACAACCACCGGCAAACAGGGATTGTATCGCAGCCGGCAGGTGGATGGAAAGTACAGCACACCCGAATACATCGGCGATTCAGCCACCAATTTCGAAGACGCCTCTGATATCTATGTTTCACCCGATGAAAAATTCCTGCTCTTCTCCTCCAAATTCCGGTCCGACGTACTCACCAGCGGCAGTGGCGCCAGCGCCGGCTATCCGAGGAGCGACCTGTATATCAGCTTCAACGACAATGGAAAATGGACGACGCCAAAGAATGCAGGATACCCGATAAACTCGACCGCCGAAGAGACCAACCCCTCCATATCACCCGACGGCAAGACGCTGTTCTTTACCAGCGAAAGGAATTTCATATCGATTCCCATGCAACCCCGGCTCACCTATGCCAGCCTCCAAACACACCTGCACAACGCAGGCAACGGCCTGGGTGATATTTACGAAGTCCCTGTCGCCGCCTTACTGGGGACAGCTGCCAACTCGCCGGCTCCCCCGATAGCCGGCGACGACCCAACCACCAATGACCCAACGGGAATAGCCGACGGACCAACGGCCAGTGGCCCCAATCCGTCAGGCAACTGGGCCGCTCCTTCCACCGGCATTGACACTCCCACCAACCATCCCGGCATCTTTGGAGAGGGGGTCATCAGCACAAGGGATGATGAATTCGGGGGGACATTTACCCCCGATGGCAAGACCTGTTTTTTTAGTAAAAGCGTCCTCAAATTTTATCTTGACGTCATCTGCTTCTCCCAATACAAGGATGGCAGATGGCAGCAACCACAAGTAGCGCCTTTCTCGGGCATATACAGGGACTTCGATCCCGTCCTTTCTCCGGACGGTACAAAGATGATCTTTACTTCTTCCCGGCCAGTCACAGGCATCGCTGAAATGGATTATAATATCTGGATGGTTAAAAAGACGGCCACGGGATGGAGCGACCCCATCCCCCTCGACACCACCATTAATAGCAGGTACAATGAACACTTTGCCTCCATAGCCGCTAATGGCAACATCTATTTCAGTTCGGATAGACCCGGCGCCATCGGCGGAGAAGGTGACGCGGATATTTACCGCTCAAGATTTGTCGACGGGAAATATATGCCTGCCGAACACCTGGATTCCGTTAGCTCCGCAGCCTACGAACTGGACTGCCTGATAGCACCGGATGAAAGTTTTATCCTGACCGGCTGCTACAACCGCAGAGGCGGATACGGCAACTATGATATCTATTACAGCCTCAACAAAAATGGCGCCTGGACAGGCTCCAAAAATCTGGGACCAAAGGTCAACAGTCGCTTTCGCGACTATAGTCCCCGCATCAGCCCCGATGGCAAATATCTTTTTTATACCAGCGAAAAGGACTTCTCCGCTACACAAAGCCAAATATCCGACTACCCTACGCTGGAAAAAAATCTCCACGGCGTCCTCAACGGATCCGGGAATATTTACAGTATAGAAATAAAAGACCTCGATCTGAAATAAGAACGCAAGCGCTGTGCCCGCTAATCCTCGCAACATTCCAGTGACCCATTTCCTATCCCCGCAACGCAAGAAAAACCCTCAGGGCACGGAGGGAAATAGGGAGGTGGAATACAGGGGCCAATTCCATCCGATCCGTCCGGACACGGGTTATCACGGAAGAGACTTTTCATCTCATTGCGGGTCAATCTGATTCCCGGGATTTGCAGGTCTGGAATGCTTTTAACGGGCATATCCTCGATAATTTGTTCCATAAAAAAAGGTTTTGTAATAAAAGTTACGATTTTTTGGGAAATTGTAAACACCGAATGTTTTTTTTAAACCTTATTTTTTGTCTATGCTTTCCTTATATGAACCCATCGTAAACGCTACCATTTCGTTCTTACGGCTTCTGCAGGTCAAGGTGAATAATGTTACTGTAAATGAAACCCTCCAAAGCCACCCTGACTGGCCGAGCCTGCTTTGTATCAGCGACGCATTACAAAAATGGAATATACCAAATGCAGCCGCAAGAATTCAAAAAGAAGACATTGAGCAATTGCCGCTTCCTTTTATCGCTTCTACCCCAAAATTGGCGGGACGACTTGCGATTGTGATCAAAGTGACTTCGGAACAGATCCATTACTGCTCCCCGGGACGACAAAGATCAATTACGGCGGGAAAAAATGATTTTTTTAAAAAATGGGACGGTGTTTATTTGATCGCAAAACCCAATTCCGAAGCCGGAGAAAAAAACTATCAACGGGTAAGACTAAGATTATTATTAAGATCCCTTCCGCCTTTCCTGTTTTTATTGGGATTGACCGGTATTTCCTTTTATGGGGTGCAAACCGTTTTCAAGGGCCATAACGTTCCGGGCATATATGTGCATTATGTCGTATATCTTTCGGGTATTATAATTTCCTCTTTATTATTATGGTATGAAATAGATAGGAGAAACCCCTTACTGCAGAAGATTTGCACCGGCATTTCCAAAGGCAGTTGTGAAACGATCCTTACCGGTCCCCAGGCGAAACTGCTGGGCTGGATCAGTTGGAGCGAAGTCGGTTTTTTTTACTTTTCCGGAAGCCTTTTGGCAATGTCATTTGTGCCGGGTGCAATTCATATCCTGGCCTGGCTTACGCTCCTCGCTTTGCCTTACATCGTTTTCTCGGTATTGTATCAGTGGCGGGTGGCAAAGCGATGGTGTGCTTTATGTCTCGCGGTGCAGGCCTTGTTGCTCATCAATGGAATTGATTCCTTGTCGGGCTCCTTCATTCGGCCCGCTATATTGCCGGCAGGCGTGATATGGGCAACGGTGTGTTGCATTTTATTACCTGTCCTGTTATGGTATAGTGTAAAGCCTTATTGTCTCCGCTTACAGCAAGCCGTCGCAACCAAACATGAATATCTGCGTATCAAGTTCAATACAGAGATATTTGATATGCTTTTGAAAAGGCAAAAGGCTTTGACGTCGCCTGCAGAAAATCTTGGTATTGATCTGGGCAATAAAGGGGCAGCCCATACCTTGATAAAAGTATGTAATCCTTACTGCGGCCCTTGCGCAATAGCTCACCCGAAGATCGAAAAGCTATTGGAAGACCATGCCAACCTGGCCGTAAAAATAATTTTTACCGCCGGCAGTAGCAATGACGATAGGCGAAGCGATCCGGTAAAACATCTTATGGCGATTGCGGAAGAGAACAACGAACAGCTTACAAAAAAGGCGCTGGATGATTGGTACCTCGCTGAAAAGAAGGACTATCGTTCTTTTGCCAACCGATATCCACTCAACGAAGAATTGCTGGCGCAGCAGAATAATAAACTGGCGGCGATGGGTAGCTGGTGCCGGGATATGAAGGTGAAGGCAACACCCACCTTTTTCTGGAATGGCTATCAATTGCCTGATGCATACAGCATCGAGGATCTGCAATATTTTCTTTTGGAATAGTTGATCGCATTGAAGCTGTAGCTCTCCGCCGCATGTTCCTAACCTGATGCGGTTTATAGGGAATTTTCTAACTCTAAAGCATTTTATGTCAATTGATTGTAAAGTAGTTTTTAAAATAGTTTTATAGTCAATAGGGGTCATGAGCCTTTTAGTCGTCTAATTAAAAAGTAGATTTAAGCCGGAAAAACTTTCTGATCGTTTGGGTTTAGAATATAGCGACAAATATCAACTAGAGAACTTATTCGAAGACTATTATACAGCAGTTTTGTTGTATTGCATTTCTATTGTTAAAGATAGAGATGATGCGAAAGATATCGTACAACAGGCATTTGTTTCATTGTGGCGGAAAATGGATTCTATTGATTTTCATACATCGGCAAGAGCTTATTTATATAGATCGGTCTATCACGCAAGCCTTGATCTGATAAAACATAAAAAGGTCCGCAAACGATATGAGGGCGAAGCTAAAAACAACAACCAAATAACTCATGCCGTAAACAATGAAGAAAAAGAATTGTCCGAAAAAATAGAATCTGCCATAAACGATCTGCCGGATCAATGCCGCAGGATTTTTAAGATGAACCGCTACGATCGGTTGCGATACAAGGACATTGCGGCGGTCCTTCACATCTCGGAGAAGACCGTGGAGAACCAGATGGTCAAAGCCTTGCGGATCTTAAGAGAACGGTTGAAAGAGTACTTGCCAATGGTTCTGTTCCTGCTTAATTATTTTTATGACCGGTGATGATAAAATAGACATACTGATAACGAGGTTTTTTTCAGGCGAAGTACTCCCTGAAGAAGCGCTGGAATTGGATGACTGGATTAACAGGTCGCCGGAAAACAGATCATATTTTACCCGGTATTCAAAAATATTCGAAGCGACCTTCGATATAACATCCAATGATCGGAACAATGCATGGAAAAATGTCATGGATGCCATTGACAAAGAGAAAGGCGATCGAAGATCAAAGATCATCAATTGGAGATTGTCAGGTATTGCAGCTTCGGCCATACTTATATTTTCAATTGGACTGCTGATAAATAAATTTAATAAGAACGACTCCGGAGAAATTGTTCATAAGGCTGACGCGATATCAAAGGAGATTGTATTAAAAGACAATTCTGAAATTATTGTGTCGCCCCATTCATCCATATCTATTGACAAAGGATATGGAGTGCGCAACAGGAAAATAACATTGAATGGATCTGCCAGGTTTTCAGTGATCCATAACTCTTCGCTGGCATTGATCGTTGATGTGAACACTTTTCATATCAAAGATATCGGAACAAAATTTTCCGTAGTGACGGCGCCAATGAGTGATACGATCTTTATTTCTGTTACTGACGGCAGGATCTCTGTTTATGATGATTTCGGATCATCGGAAAATGCAAGTGCAGGAGAAAAGGTATGGTATATAAGATCGAAGAAGAAAATTGTGGTTTTTCATCTTAAACAGGATACCATCACGGCAACCCAAACACGAAATGGAATAGGTGTTAAAACAAAGGATCCGGACCCTGTAAAGAAAATACCTCTGCCTGTGTCGCCGGGTCAGGGAACAGATCGTCGTGACTCCGCTCAGGATCCTTCCTATGAAGAGGATACCGCCCAGGGAAGGAACGCCGGGAGGGGCAGAGATTCCACTCAGTCGGAAAGGATTGTTACTGATCTTGTCCGGGACGGGCTCATCGTCAGGGGGCAGCCATTGTACTTTAACTTGAGCGATACGGCATTCATCCTGAATGGAAAAAAGCAGCGGGATGCGATTTTCAATCGTTATCGGGACAAATATGGCGGGAAGCCGGTTCCCGCAGGCTGGTCATGGGGACATGCTGAAAACATGCATTAAAACAGTCATCTGAACAAAAAATCACCAAGCCAATGTATTCAAAATTTCCAGCGTCGATCGCCGCCTTGATCGTTATTGCCTCAACCTTTCCGGGCGTCCAAACCGGATTCGCCCAGCCGCTGCCGGATTCCATGAGAACGAAGGTCGACAACATATTTAAACGATGGGACAGCGCCGGTTCACCCGGGTGCGTCGTAGGAATGGTAAGAAATGATTCCCTGGTTTATGCCAGGGGGTATGGACTCGCTAATGTGGAAGATAATGTTCCCAATACCCCGCAAAGTGTTTACTATATCTGCTCGCTGGCCAAGCAATTTACCGGTTATGCCACTGTACTTCTGGCGCGGCAGGGAAAGCTGAAGCTCGATGATGATATCCACCTCTACCTTCCATGGATGGTCGATTTCGGTCACAAAATAACCATCCGGAATTTGTTGAACCATACCAGTGGTATCAGGGACGAAGCGGATATGGCTCGTATTTCCGGATTGCCGCTTGAGGGAAGGCTCACCCAGCAAATGGCCATCGATATTATTAAGAGACAACAGACGCTGAACTTCATCCCGGGGGAAAGGTATGCTTATTCTAATTCGAACTATGTCTTGCTGGCGGAGATCGTCAAAGTGGCCAGCGGAGAAGCATTTGCCTCATATGTATCCGACGCTATTTTTTCCCCTTTGGGAATGGCACACAGCGGTTTCATGGTAGACAGCCGTAAAATAGTCAAAGGAAGGGCCGCCGGCTATGATCGCAATGGCAGCGGTATTTATACCAACGCCTTTCAATACGCAAATGTGTTAGGCGCCGGCAGCCTTTTTAGTACGGTCGACGACATGGCTCGTTGGGCTATTAATTTTTATTTACCCCGGGCGGGTGATGCAAAGGATATTGAACAGCTGGCGCAAAAAGCAAAATTAAATAATGGCCAGGAAAATAATTATGCGCTTGGCATTAGCGTGGATTCATCGAGAGGGTGGAAGGTGTATTCTCACAACGGCAGTCTCGCTGGCTACGTTACGCATATCCGCGTGTATCCCGACCTGAAAATGGGCTTCATCATTTTCAGTAATGCTGGTGATTACAGGATCTTTAACGCAGCTGCGTCGCTCGCAGGGCTTTTTATTCCTGACAACTCCCATAAAACAACTATCTCTAAGACTAGCCAAACGGATTCAGCTATGGCAATTTTGAAAAACCCTGGCTCTCTCGGGCCTTTAGAAGGGGACTATTTGGCTGGAAATGGCTTTCTGCGAAACTTTTCCATCAGGGATGGCCGGTTTTGGATGAACAAAAGGATTTTGATGGCCCAGGCATCGGGGGATACGATTTGCGAGTTGGGATATCCCGACATAAAATATATTTTTCATGTAAGCGACAAGGAAACCACTGTCGATTTTTACCACCCTCAATTAACCGAGCCACAACCCCTCCGTTTTGTCAAATTGGTAAGGGGGCTACAACTGTCCGATAAAGAATTACAGGCCTTTACCGGCACTTACTTCAGTCACGAGCTGCAGTGCAGTTATCAGATCATATTGAAGGACCATCAACTGTTCTATACAAGCAACCTATACCCGGATGCCAAAATAACCTTAATGGGAAAAGACGATTTGTTGAGCGATTATAATTTCTTTTCGCACGTAAAAATACTTCGGAATGGCGCCAGCAAGATAGTCGGCTTTGAGGTAAGCAACGAAGATACCCGGAATCTCAAATTCGGCAAGGTAGAATGATTTACACTCGGTGACCAGGCTAATATCGGAGTGGCAGAGTCTTGCCCCGGCCATCACTAGTCCTGCCCCTGCCAGTGCAGGGTTTCCATCTTTACTTCGTTTGATTAATAAGGGCAAACACCTCCTTCAACTGCACCTCCGTCAATCCCGTATTCTTGGCCATGCCGACATGTGCTTGTAACTGAGACTCCACCCCGGCCATGGCGGCCAGCGCGGAAACGGTCACCAACTCCCGTTGCTGATGATCCAGGACATCGCGACTGAAAATATCAGCGAACAGGTGTTCTTTCAAGAAGGTATCGACGGCCGGCGCAAATGCATTGGCACCTGCGGGGGCTTTTTCTTCCTTCCCCGTCAATTCCTGCAGGGTCTTTTTGCCGGCTTGATATTTATCTGTCTCCTCGAAGGGGGTGGCCTGTCTTCCTTCGATATCCTGAACGCCTCTTGCTTTGCGGTCCTCTAAAACGGCCATGAAGGCGGTAATTCCGTTTAGGCTGCGCGGAAATCCACAATACGCGTAGAGTTGGACCAGGATTTCTTTGATTTCATTGACCGTCAAACCCGAATCCAAGCCCGTATGCAAGGCAACCTTTAGGTCGTCGATGTTTCCTGCCGCGGTGAACGCGGAGATCCTCACGATGCTTTGCTGCCGGGCGGTTAAATGTTGAGCATACTCGTACTTGTCCTCGTCGTTCGTCGTTTGATACTCCTGTGCTGAAACCGGCTTCAGCCAGACCACATTTTGATCGCCTTTGTAGTTGGTTATGGCGATGTGGACCATTTTTCGGGTACTCGCAGCTCCGTGCCAGTGTTCTACATTTTCAGGGATATTGACAATATCGCCCTTTTTGATCCGCCGGGCCGGCTTGCCTCTTTCCTGATAAAATCCCTCGCCTTCCGTCACGATCAGCACCTGTCCTTTTGGATGAGTGTGCCAGTTGGTCCTTGCGCCGGGTTCGAACGTCACGCTGCCGAGAGCGAATTCATTGTTCTTGTCTTTAGCCAATAAAGGGTGCAAAAAGGCCTGGCCGGTGAAATAATCGGCTGGCAGCGGATCTCCCTTCGGAAAGATCGACGATTGGGCCCCCGCCGGGAAACCCGAAATGAATGTTGAAATGCTCATGATCAAAATAATTATTGGTTTCATACTAATTTTATTGGATGCTGTAACCGCCGTCTACCACCAGCGTATGTCCTACAACCATGCTTGCACTATCACTGCAAAGCCACAGCACGGCACTGGCGATCTCTTCCGGACGGCCTAAGCGGGCAATGGGTACCTGCTTCAGCATCGCGTCCAGGGCCTCTTTCTGTCCGGCGGCGATCATTTGATCTGACATGGAAGTCTGAAAAAGACCCGGGCAGATGCTATTGATCCGGATTCCCTGTGCCGCGTACTCCAGAGCAGCGCTTTTGGTCAGCCCGATCACGCCATGTTTGGCGCCATGATACGTTCCCCGCTGCGCGCCACCCAGGATCCCGCCGATCGAGGAACAGTTGACAATGGCCCCGCTGCCTTGTTTTTCCATTTGCTGTAATTCGAATTTCATACAGCTCCATACGCCCCTATAGTTGACGTCCGTAACCCGGTCGAAGTCCTGCGGTCGCTGATCGCCTGCTTTGGCGAGTTCATTCTGCACGCCGGCATTATTATAAGCGGCATCCAGGCGACCAAAGACAGCAACAGTTTTTCGGACCATATCTTCCACTTGCTGATCATCAGATACATCACATACGATAGCCAGCGTTTTGTGATCTTCTTCCGATAACTGCCGGGCTGCCGCCTGAACGGCCTTTTCGTCCCAATCCGCAAGAACGACTGCCGCACCCGCCCCGGCAAACGCTTTTGCCGTGGCCAACCCTAACCCTGACCCAGCTCCGGTCACCAAAGCTACTTTTCCTTCCATTGTTTTCATGATCTATTTTTTTTAGGATACAAAGGTCTGGCGGTTGTCCGGTTCATAGCTTATACAGGATACAGGTTGACCTACCACTTTTACAGATTGGGTGCCCAAAATTGGATCAGGCTATAAATAAGGATTAAATTTGATTTCAGTTTAAAAGCAGTTATGGACAAAATTGAGCGAATAGATTCCGTCAGTGAGCATGACAGGTTTTACGGTCAGGAGAATCTGCATCCGTTGGTCAGTGTGATTGATTTTAGCGAAAAGTTTCCTCGGGTATATGCGTCAAAAATGATTTTTGGCTTTTATGCGGTCTATCTGAAAGATGTTCAATGTGGCGACATCAAATACGGCCGCGATACGTACGACTATCAGGATAGGACTCTGGTCTTTGTCGCGCCTGAGCAGGTCATTCACGTCAATATCCATAAGGACTACAAACCCCAGGGTTTCGCCTTGCTCTTTCATCCCGATTTGATCCGCGGAACACCTCTCGGCAGGCACATGGACGACTACACTTTTTTTTCGTACGAGTCCAGGGAGGCCCTGCACCTGTCAGAAAAGGAAAGGAGAATAGTGCTCGACTGTTTCACCAAGATCAAATATGAATTGGAACAAGGCACGGATAAGCACAGTAAGACCCTCATCGCCTCGAACATTGAGTTATTTCTTAACTATTGCGTCCGATTTTATGACCGGCAATTTATCACCCGCGCAGAAGTGAATCGGGGCAATTTGGAGAAATTCGAGAGTTTATTGCGGGATTATTTCCACTCGGACAAGCCGCAAACCATGGGGCTGCCGACGGTGACCTGGTGTGCGGAACAACTGAACCTTTCGCCGAATTACTTTGGCGATATGGTCAAAAAGGAATCCGGCAAAACTGCACTTGAGTACATTCAACTGAAGGTAATCGATCTGGCCAAAGAGAAAATTCTGGATACCGGAAAGTCAATTAGTGAGATCGCTTATGGGCTTGGTTTCAAATATCCCCAGCACTTTACCCGCGCCTTCAAAAAGGGTACAGGATATACACCCCAGGAGTATCGTCAATTGAATTGATATTTAAAATTTAAAAAGTAATGAGCGGAACTAAAAATAATAAACAGAGGAATTGTAAATTAAGTTAAACATGAATATCTCAAAAGTAGTAATCCTCTTTCTTTTACTTATGATAAGTGTATCCATAACAACTTTCGCACAGGATAAGATCCAGGTCGTTCGAATGGCGAAGTTGGAAATTGATTCCTCCCGGTTGGAACAGTACAAAGCGTTGCTAAAGGAAGGGATTGAGACGGCAGTGCGGGTGGAGCCAGGCGTACTTACTCTTTATGCCGTGTACGAAAAGGAGCATCCTACCCGGGTAACTGTTTTTGAAGTGTATGCTGATCAGTCGGCTTACGAAGCACACCTACAGACTGCCCATTTCAAAAAATACAAAACAGGGACGCAAAAAATGGTGAAACATCTTGAGTTGATTGAAGTCACTCCCATTGCGCTTCAGGCGAAAAGGCAGCAGTAGTATTTCGCGAACAGGTGTCGAGGAATTCGAACACACTTGATCAGTTCGCTATGATGAGTTTAGGGAATTAGATATGCAAAGACATATCATTATTGTTCGAACACCAATTAAGTAATTGATAATCAAAAAACAAGAGGGCCGAAATCGCTTGACTTCGGCCCTCTTATGAAATTTCGTACCGCGTAGGGGAGAATTGTCTAACCAGATTTTGATTGATTTACTTGCTTTTAGCGAATTGCCCGGCTGACGGATTGACCTGAGGTATACATATTTAATCCAGCCAAAACTTGATGCCTTTGCTGGTGCCAAAATGGGCAAAACGGGCACTATAATAAAAGCCTGGAAATTCCTCCCTAATTAGAAGTCCACTTACCCCATTACTCCAATAAATAATGTCATCCCCGAACATCGATAACACTCTATGTTTTGGATCATCTATCAATATAAATCGATGGCCCTTTACTGGAAATATCCGGGAGGCTTTCGCCGGTAAATCTTCAAGGGCGACGCGATTGGCGTCAAGCACCCATTCGATGGTCTTTTTCATTTCGTCAAGATCATCTGGATAAGAGTAATAAATCGGACCATACCTGGGAGGTTTTCCGTTGCTGCCTTGAACGTCTATCCCGGGGGTATCAAGGCCATTCATAGTTAAATAGTAGTTTTTCAAAGGGGTGGGAAACGTATAACCCATGGCTTTTTCAAATTCAGCTAAAGTGCTTTCGGATAGGCCATTACGCCATTTTGTGCGTGATTGCATTTGGAGGCCGTAGCAATTGTCTTCTATTTCTCTTTGGCGCCAAGCCTTATTGGTGATTTGCTTTATTTTTTGAAAGCATTGCAGGCTATCATCTGGTCGCGGCAAGATCGGTAGGTAGCTCATTGAAGGGTAAAAATAAAAAAAGGCTGCAATATTTACTGACTTTGAAACTCGTACCGTGACGGGGAATTGGTTCGAACACCTTTCAGAATTTACTGAAAGTTTACTCTATATAACTCGCTATAAATTGTTGACAATTAAATAACAAAAAGGATTAATGTGATGTCGTCGAGGCATTGGTGTGCCACATTGAGCCGTCAAAAGGTGTTCAAACTCCCCGGCACCTAACATTAAGTTTGGCTAATTATAGAGGATCAAGCTTACCGCAAAAAAACAGGGACCGAGGAGGTGGGGCATTGCAGCAGACACTGCCTGATAAGGCAATTCACTGAGGGGCCTCGAGATTGCAAGGAGCCTTACACAGATAGTCCATATGCCCTTTCTTTTTCCTTTTTCCCGCCGTTCGCGCCCAGGATCTCCCTGCGGTCGACTTAGGGCCAGGGCGAACGTCGGATGAGAAAAGGGCCAAAAGAAAAAATAGGATGGGCGGCGGCTACCGCAGGTGCCTGACCGGCCCTCGCTAGAAACCGCGGGCCGGCAACACCCTATATGTCTTGATCCTGAGCCGAGGGGAAAACCGGGTAGGGTAGGTGTACCTTCAAGGAGGAGTGGCCGAAAGACCTTCCTATTCAATGCACATGGCAGCCAATGAGAACTAGCGGCGGCAACTATCCAACGCAACGGTGAAAATTTGGCACGATATTCATTCGCCTTTTTTTGGCTTTAAACCGTTTTGCGAAGCCCGGTTGTGCGGTGGCATAAAAGCAAAGACTAATACGGAAAAGCATTATCTAATATTATATTTGTATCGATGAGCGATACGCAAGACGGGTTCCGAGCCCCTTCGATAATGTTTTACAATCTTGATGGAATTCCGAGCGAGGAGCCACGCGGGAATCTTTTTTGGATAAGGGAAGGGTGGGATAGTTTTGCTTTAAAGGAGAACGATCTGACCTATGACATTGAAGGCAGCGCCTTTGCGCTTCGAAATTGGATTGCCGCAACCATTTTTGGAAGTTTGTCGACGTACTATGAGGCGCTAGCTTTTTCCAATATGCTCATTGTACAAGGTGGAGTTGATTCGGACATCAAGGTATCAAAGGAAATGTTCGAAAAATACGTTAGAAATCTTGGCATAGATGAAAGGAAGCTAATCTACTATCATGATGTTATAAACCTAGTTGGGGCACTTCAGAACAGTGTTCAGGAGGTAAAGCACCTTATGGGTGAGTTTTATAAAGAATTCAACGTTAATTCCTTTATGCTTGGCCCACCATTCGAATCCGATATTGTGATGCATGCTTCAGGCTTACTGGTGACGAAATTGTTCACTTTCGTGAACTACATATTTGTCTCGCTTTATAGTCAAATGGACTTTTTGGCAAAGATTGCGTACGAGTGCCAGCATATGGAAAGGACTACCCGGGACTGTTTTTGAAAAGGATGCGCCCGATCTGCGGATAATCGAAACACTACGTAATGAAATTGTCCATAATGCGTCGTTTGAAGACCACCCAAAGGTTTTTCAGTCCTTTAAAAAAGGCATTATTGTGGAAAAAGTTATACTTCTACCTGATTTTCAAAACGGTGCTCTGCAAGCGTTTGGTAGCCGCAGGCGCTTTTTTAACGACGAGGTAAAGCTGAATATGATTCTGCCCGATCTTGTGACTGGGTTTTGGCGGCGGGTAGATTTCACTTTGAAACAATTGCTGGCAGAACCATAATTTTTGGAAGACGGAATAGGAAACAGAAACGATCTTTCGGAGGTGAGCAAAGATAAGCCTCGGCTCGAGCCGCTCATTCACCACCACGTAATCTGCGACGATCGTTCCGCTTTAACCAAATTCGTCCCTCTTCCGTTCTCCGCCGAGAGAAGACTGTTTTTCTCGGCTAGATAGTTCACCCCGGCCCGAGGGCCAGTCGGCGATATGACGGCCTAACAACTTGTCAAGACCCGATTTCGTAGATTTATTGAGGGCCGAACGGTTTGACAGGCTGGATGAGTCTTACGAAAAATAACAACAAAAAAGTGTCAAATAGAAAAAATGAGCCTTGCAACCACATACCAATACTCGTCGTTTAAATCCCGACCGTGGGAAGAAATTGAACATTTTTTCCGTACGTTTTTTGATGGTCCACGATACAAGATGCTCGAATTGGTGCAACACATTAGGTCATCCGGCCTTGATAAGCGACTCTTCGCAGGTACATCCCTGGACAGGTTGATCATATCCACTGAGGACGACATAGTCCGGCACAAGGATGCACTGCACATCAAATACGATTTAGCAGCTAATCTTTGGCGCTTTGAATATTTTGCAAAACCCTTCGATGACGCCGAGTTTGTACGAACATACCAAGGTGATAAAGGAATTGAAAAATTCGACAATTTCATCAAGTTGATTGGCTGGTAGAGTAGCCGACTAAATTCGATTTCCCGCTCACTGTGTCTCTGCCCTTTGAAGTGGGACTATGGCCTTTCGATAATCATCAGCAACGCCTTCCTGCTACCCGCCAACGACCAGATCACCGACGAAAAGATCACCCCTAATCAAGAAAAAATGAGTATGAAAAATGGTTCGATTTTATTGCTATTCAGCCTTTTTCTTGCATGTTCTCCGAAAGCGAAAACGACGCAGGTACTTAATTTCGGTGCATTCAAGCTAACAACACCGGCGGATTGGCATATCGTAAAAAGGCAAGGCACTGACAGCTATGTTGGCGGGCTTACCAATGGTTCGGATAGCTGTTGGTTTGACTACGGCAGGTACGACGTTGAATTCCCCAATGATTCTAGCTATTGGTATCGTCTCTCGGAGGATACGGTCAACGGTTTTCCTGCAGTCTTTTCGGTACCCGATTCTTTGCAGCTAGGCGATGTCACCATGAAAATTCCAAGACTGGCTAGTGGCGGCCGATTTACGATATCGGCATCCAAGGTCAAAGATCTACCAACGGTTTTAATGATATGCAAATCGGCTATGTTCCGGGGTAGCGATTCATCCACGAATCCTCCTTTAAAGGAGAACAAAGCTTTTGACAGAACAAATGCAGATGGCAAAGCGCTTTTTGTTGCGAATTGCCAGGCCTGTCATACAATGAGGGGGCAAGTTGACGGGCCAAGAATTCGAGATTTGAGTGTAACAAGGAACGCTGATTGGCTATATAGATTTTTTACCGATAAAGGCCTGAGGGCACGTGATCATTTTCATCAAGAGATGAAAAAGGCCTTTAACGATGCTGACTGCGTCGAGATTGATCATATGACCAAGCCCGAGGCCGTCGCCTTGTTCTACTATATCAAGTCTCAGCCGAAATAAATTTTTTGAGAAGTTCTAGTCGCGGCTTCTCTGTGAACCAAGGTCTGATTCGAAACGATTTTTTAAGACCTGTCGTAGTCTTCGAACACCTTAAAGGATTGTTTATCAGAAAATAAAAAAGCCGAAATCATTGATTTCGGCTTCATATTAAAAATTCGTACCGTGTCGGGGAACTGGTTCGAACACCTTTCAAAGTTTGTTGAAAGTTTGATCTTTATAGCTCATTATAAATTGCCAGGTTTAGCATAATGAATAACTATTATATGATGAAAACGGCAAAATGATGTGCCACATTTGTATGTCGATGAGTGTTCGAAGTCCCCGACAGCTATCACAATAATATATTTTATATATTGTGCAATGGCCATACAGGCTTCCTGCCCAGTTAAGAAACACACTTTGCCCTGCAAGAGAAATAGAGGCCAGGATATTCAATTCCAAGCCGCCCGACTATTCATTTCGAAGACTCTTTATCGGATTGGAAGACGCAGCTTTTATTGATTCTGTGCCCACCGTAAGCCACGCAATGACCAACGTCAATAGGGGCACGTATAGGAAAGCGGTCCAAGGGATCGCAATGCGATATTCAAAACCCTTTAACCAGTTATTGATCAAAATCCACGATATAGGCATAGCAATTACTAGAGCCAGTAAGATCAACTGGGTAAATTTTCCGGAAAGCAAATAGACGATGCCACCGGAGGACGCGCCTAGTACTTTTCTGACGGCTATTTCCCGCTTACGCTGTTCTGCGATAAAAGCAGATAATCCATACAAGCCCATGCAAGATATCAGGATCGACAACAAGGCAAATAATTGAAAAACATGTCCCATCTGTCGTTCGCCCCGATACAAATTGTCGAGATCGTTGTCTACAAAATTGAACGAAAACGGATAGGTGGGGTTCAGTTGGGCATTCACCTTTTCCAGTTGTTTTAAAGTACCTTCTACTTCTCCGGGGCCCGCTTTTACGACGACTACCCCTCCATTTTTACTCAACCTTAACACCAAGGGCTCGATCGGATATTGCAACGGCTTGAAATTAAAGTCCTTTATTACTCCTATTATGGAACCGTCGACACCATTGAATGAAAGTTTCTGTCCTAGTACATCCCGGGGCTTCATTTCCATTACCTTCATAGCTTTCTCATTGATGAGGTAGTTAGTTGAATCGCCATTAAATTCCCTGGAAAATCCTCTTCCCTGGAGTAGATCGATCTTGAATAGGGAAAGAAAGTTTTCATCAATATCCAGATTCGGAATAACAATTTTCAAATTTGGATCTTTCCCTTCCCATTGGACATTGGCTTGTCCTGTCGTGAGACTTACAGGCAAATTAGAAATGATCGTAAAATTACTGGTTTGGGAGTTTTCTGCCAGAACAGATCGTAAAGCACCTATTTTATTCCATATATCACCCGTCATTCGCATATAGATCAGGTTGGACTTTTCAAAGCCAAGATTCTTATTCTTTATGAAATTCAATTGCATATAAACTACGACCGTTCCGGTAAGTAAGATAATGGCAGTGCAGAACTGAAGTATAACCAAGCTATTTCGTAATAAAAGACTCCCCCCACCCATATTCAATTTACCCTTCAGAACACTAACAGGGTTGAATCCGGATAGGAATATGGCCGGATAGCTGCCAGCAAGAAAACCTGTTAAAATAGCGATACCGAGCATTCCTGACCACAAGTATCCATCACCGACGCGTATGGAGAGGACTTTCCCGGTCAGATTATTAAATGCCGGTAGAGAAATAAAGACGAGCGCAATAGCAATGACCAGGGAAATAATACTAATTATCATTGATTCACCGAAAAATTGAATGATCAAATGAGACCTCCTGGATCCCATTACCTTCCGCAGGCCTATTTCTTTAGCTCGCCTCGAAGACTTGGCTGTAGCAAGGTTCATGAAATTGATGCAAGCAACTGCCAGAATAAAAAAAGCCACGATTAAAAAACTGCGCACATACAGAATGTTTCCTTGTCCGGGCAGATCAATTTGCAGATCGGAATGCAAATGGATTTCCGTTAAGGGTTGTAAAGTAAAATCGGCTTTCGTTAGCTGATTATGCTGGTTGTATATATCCTTTATGGTTGGGATCAACGACGCGACACGAGAGGGGTTTATAGTATGGTCGAGTTCGAAATAAGTGTAAAAATTGAAATTTTTCCATGAACTGGTCTTTAGATCGTTGTCTATTCCCATGACACTGGACAGGGGTAGGATGCAATCAAATTGAAGGGAGCTGGAAAGAATATCATCCGCAACTCCGGTGACGACAAATATCTCCCGGTTATCCATCACGATAGTCTTACCCAGCGCACTGGCAGACCCGAAATATTTAGTGGCAATATCTTTAGAAATTACAATATTATTAGGCCTGGAAAGCGCGGAAACCGGATCTCCATCCAGAGGGAAAGAGAATAGCTTGAAAAAATCAGAATCGGCATAGAACACACGATTTTCTGAAAACTTATGTCCGGCTGCCTCGAAGAGACTTGTCGTAGGCCTACTCACCCTTACGCATGATCTTATCTGCGGGATGACCTGCTGTAGTCCAGGCCCCATGCCGGCAGGAGTGACTGCCGCCTTAAATGGGCCCACATTGCTGGTAAGGCGATATATGTATTGCGATTTGTCAAAGGACCGATCATAGCTCAACTCGTTCCTTACCCAGAGAAGGATTAGGATCATACTTGCCATGCCTATAGCCAACCCGAAGACATTTAACAGGGTGAAGCTTCTGTGCCGGATCAAATTACGCAGTGCGATCTTAATATAATTCCTAATCATAAATAAGGTTTAATTAGAGTGCCACCTACATCAGCCGCGAGAATATTTCCTGGCATGGTTAGTCATTTGGGTAGATTCCATGTAGATGCTTTCTAAAGCATATTCCATAAGAAGACTATCAATGTGGCACGGGAAATTTGCCTATCCTGACAAAATACATTGTCTATATCATTGGTTTTGAAATAAAGACAGGTATTTACTCTAGTGAAAATGGAGTGAATTTCCCGTTGCCTGGGCGGGAAAAGAGTGATACCTTAGGCACATACCAAAATAACCTTAATATGAAATATCCTCTTCTCCTTAGAACCGGCGCCGGAATGCCGTGGATCGCACTCGTGGTGTGGGCATTATCCTCTTGCAACCCACCCGTGGAAGTCCCTGCCGATCCGGCGACATTTACTTGCTCCCTCCCGGCCTCGACCATCGCCACATTTTTCAAATCGGGAACGGTAACCGAGAATGGCATCGTCAATCCTGCCAACAGCCTCAACTTCGTGAATGCCCCCAACTGCGGGTTTTACCGGTGGGCAGAGCAAATGTTCCTTTGGGTAACGTCACCGGCACCATCAGAGTATGGCGGGAGTGGAAGGGTCTTTGATTCCCCGGTGTTCTTTGACCTGAGCCCGCCGGATGCCTCAGGGAACCAAACACTCATTCCGCACAGCGCCGGCATCTTCCATGTGATGGGTGTAAGAGCAGCACAGGTGGGTCCGCACCGACTGCCGGTCCTGCTGAACAAGGCCGGGAAGTTGATCGAGATTGCGCCAACGCCCGTCGCGCCGGACGGAAAGCAGCTGATCCTGAACCGGGCCGGTCAGCAGGTTGAAGTGGAGGAGATCAGGACAGGCGACAACGGGCGGCCGGTCTTCCTCGACAACCATCACCAACCGATCGATGGCGCACATCCGCTGTTCACGAATGTGCGGCCGACTAAGACGATTGTTGAACGCTTTATGGTCGGCCACAGCCCCATCTTTCTCGATCAGGCCGCCGACATCGTGGAAGTTCAATTGGGTGAGGCGAACGACAACGCCGTCCTGATCACGCAAGGCAACTCGCTGGTTTATTATATCGTCATGGTCAATGATGTTTTTGCCTATTTCAGGACAGGGACGGCCGATGGCCAAATCTCCGCCTTTCACTTTCCAACCACCCAAAACGATCTCAGCGCGATCAGCAACTTTGCCCGCACGACAAAAAATGTGACGTTCCCGGATTCCGTCGCGATGGCCGTCGAGTTGAAGACCGCATGGGTGCTTGCTTCTACGGTTCCCAACCCCAATACGTATATCACCGTTGCAGCTGCGGTTCCCCATTACAATAAAACCGCTAAGCAATGGACACTGGTGCCCAATGTCATGGACACGGTGCAACTCGCCATGGTCGGCCTCCATTTTGTCGGCAGCGCCAGTACCCGGCCTGAGATGATCTGGAGCACCTTTGTTCATGATAGCGTGGCGCCGGACACTTCGTACCAGTATCTTAATTCGGGCAATAGTAATACTATTGTTACCGCCAATACCACGGGAAGTTGGGTGCTCTGTTCCAATGGATCGCTGGGGCCCTATAATACGATGCGGCAACAAATCGACCCGTCCACCGGCAACATCAATGCGACAATGGGCAATACTATCGGGCCCAGCGACATCATCACGATGAAACCCTGGGGAGCCGATTTTGCCTTTCAGCCCAACCCGATCGATAATGATGCTCCTTCGTCAAATGCCGAGATCATCTCGGTCAACAATAGCGTACGGGGTACGCTGATCGCCGGAGACCCCCGAAAAAATTACATCTTCCGTGGCGCCATGTGGACCTCCGACGGAGGGGCGCCCCTCGAACCTGGCGCTCTTGGAAATGAATTCGGAACGACCGCATTGGCCAATGTGACGATGGAGACTTTTCAGCAGGGGCAAACGACCTCGGCGTTAACCGGGGTAAATTGTTTCGGATGTCATAATGCGGCGATCCCGGGGCCGGTCTGTGATACCGGCATCAGCCATATCTGGCCCTTCGTGAAGCAGTTGTTCTAGCCTTCCGCGAAGTACTGATGAAAATAGGGGATGGTCTCGATCCCTTTGTATAAGTTCCCGAGGTTGAATTTCTCATTCGGCGAATGTTGGTTGTCGCTGTCGAGTGCGTATGCGTCGTATGGTCATGCCCGCTAGACCGTCGTCCGCCAAACATTAAGAATGAATGAATTATTAGTTCCGAGACGCTCAACAAATTGCAGAAAAATAGATCGGATTCGTGTGGGAGATAGCCTTACTCGTAGGGGATGCTATTTAGGAGGGATATAAAAAAACGCCCGCAAATATTTTCATTTACAGGCGCTTACAAATTTGTACCGCTACGTGGAGAATTATCTAACCAAATCATAATTGATTTGTTGGCTTTCAGCAAGTTGCCAATTTAACGTCCGGACATCGGATTGGCCATATGAAGCTCCAAATATGAGGCAGGGCGCTAAAATGGGTTTAGGGTGCTTGGGATTGATCTTTTTGAATGTAGCCAAGACGGGACATGGTGTGCGTAGTTCCCTCGAAGAGGTTTTTCATGATGAGCCAAATTTCGTCCACGGGAAAGAACTTGGGACCGGGAAGGATCAACAGTCGGCCGACGAGGGTTATGGCTTTTATTCGATGGGTAATGTTGAGTTTGGTGTAGTAGATGGCGCCGCCCTGGAATAAATACGTAAGGCTATAGCGAATCCAGGCTTGTTGCGAGCGGAGTTCTTTATGAAATTCGGTCAGTAGGTCTGTTAATTTCATAGGTTCACCGGACCTAAGTATGATTTGGACATCGAGTGGTGACGCTGGGATGGGTTTTTGTTCGTCCATGGGTTCTGCTGGTTCAATAAAAAGGTGTAGAACTTCCGGACGATGTACTTCCGATTTATAGGCTATAATGCGCGGCCGACCCTCCCAATCTTTTTCTTGCATTTCTCGCAGTTCGATTAATCCGATGTTTCTGATCCTTGCTTGGTTTATAGCGTCTTGGGTAAAGCCGAGTTTGGAGACAATAACTCCTTTGTTGAGTTGGGCATCCTCAACGATGTCATAGACCTTGCTGACTATATCTTTGTTGACTCGCTCGGCCCAATATTTGCACTCAATCGCGGTTTTGTAGGTATGAATACCGTCTGAATGGCTAGTGAGAACGTCGATTTGATGGGAATTACCGGATTTCCCCTTGATTTTGCAGGTGTGTCCATACCCCTCGATTTTTACGCCGTATTCTTTACCGAGAGTTTCATATATATATCTAGTTATGGCCTCGTATTCTTTCCAGTCCATCAGGATTTAGTTGAATTTGGCAAAGATAAATTTTTTGGGTGGCTCATACTTTATGGGAATTCCTTTCCCCCAGGTCGTACGTGGCATATTCTTTCTCATGAGATGGGGGGGAGTATTAATAGGTGTCGCATAGAAGTTAGGGTGAGGGTAAACTCGCATCGTTGTTTCCTTTTTGTTTTGTTTTTTCCGCAAGCGAAGGAACAAATATAGGTAGAAGTATTTCCGTGTTCTTGTTCCATAGACGTAACATTAGGTCCTGACAAACGGCATGAAAATCTTCAACATTTCTGAATCCATCATTAAGATTTTGCAAGTCATCTGTAGAAAGTTGGAATAATGGTTCGTGGGCTGCTGTATTCCTCAATTTCCTGAACCATTCATAGATTTTGAAATCATCGTCGGATAGCTCTCCCATCTCATTCAATACAACGAGTTGCACAGCGTAGGAATAAGTTCTGGAGTCTTTGGAGATTTTTCTACCGTTTTTCGCCTTCGCTTTTATGATGGTATGGATGAGCAATTCCAAAAAACCATGCGCCACGAAGATCTGAGATCGTGGATTGCCTTTCATGGCAGCAAGTTCTCGAAATACCCGAAAAAGTAGATCCTTTTTGACCTTTTCCCGAAATTCAGTGTGTTCCTTTGTGATCTCGTGGTTGCTGATGAAATGTGTTTCTTCCATATCTGAGTAAATTTAACGCATTTGAAATTCCTTATTTCGCGCGGTTGGGGTTTGAAGGATCGGGGGAGTTGAAGAATTCTTTATCTGTCAATGGCGTTAGTTTTGATTTGCAAGATGCTAATCTAGATAAATTTGTGCTTGAGACAGCTTTTCCCATTTGTTTTCGTACTGTTCTTTTCACTTTGCTGACGGTTAATACACTCCGAGTCGCGTATTCGTCGACGAGATAAATGGTTTCGTCAGGGGTAGAGATATAATAGTGGAGGGTGCCAGGTGATAGGTTATGCTATAGTGATATATTCCAGGAATTCATGCCCTATGGTACTGGGGACCATGTTCCATTGGTTTTCGCCTTCTTGGATAACGTTTGCAGAACCGTAACCTAGGAGATGATGATTTTCCAAACCTTTCTTGAGCAACTTTAAATAAACGGAATCACCTCCAGCGTATTTGGCGGATAATTCGCTGTCTAACTGCTTTTGATATTTATATTGTTCGCTGTGGGCGTTGTCGTAAATATCCTTCAGGATAAGTAGCTGTGTTTCATTCAGATCTTCGACCATCTGCAGGAATATGTATTTTTTGTCCAGGGATATTGCTTTGGTCAATGAGGCTTTTAGCGCAGATTGCAAGGCTGGGCGTTTGAATGCTTCGACATTGTCGAGATATGCTTTGGTGGCCTTTTGAAATAAGGAGGCAAATTGCTCGTCTTGCTTCAATTGGTCCATTGTTATGATCCCTTTTTCCAAAAGTTCATGGAGAGTCTTGTCGACGTAGGCGAGCCATTCTTCTGTTTTTTTGACGTGTTTAGGTACCCACACGGAGTCGACGAGCTCTGCGAGCGGGCCACCTCCCCAGGGGATGACGCTTAGTCCTGCTTTGATGACGTGTCGCACCCATTCCTCCGGGCTGTTTTTTTGTTCGGGTAGGGGTTGATATTTTTCAGGGGTTTGATCTAACATGGGAGTAGCTATTTTATTTTAATGATCAGCCTGATGAGGATGCAGGTTTGGTATAAATATCCCTCGACTTCGGCGACGGAGGCGTTGTGCCGGTTGGGCCCCGCGTGGTGCCCGTAGTCGTTGCCGAATTCGATATAAGCGGCGAGGGTCTTTTTCCACGGGTCGGTCATGTTCAGGCGTCGCAGAAGTTCCGGCTTGTTATCGATCAGGGTCTTGTTATTCTTTAGGAGTTGCCTTGCCAGGCCTTCGACGCACCGGTAGCATGTTTCGACGATGCCGGTCTTCTTATTCGTTCTGTAGTTGTCGAGGGCGGACCGGAGGTCCGCATCTTCGGCGGGATAGGCCGCAAGAACGGTAAGGGAATGGTTGATCAGGTCGTTGTCAAGCACCGTTTCACCGGACGGGTAGAACATGCCGGCTTTGTATGTTATGCCAAGGTCGATGCTGGAGAGATTCAATAAATCCTGATAGGCTTCGTCGATCATGTCATATACACGAGGCTGGTCCGCATAATACTTGCGCAGCAGCACCAATACCTTGAGCATTTGATGGAAATCTTCGGTTGCCAGGACATCCAGGTTCGGGGTGTTGCGCACGAGGAAACTATTATCCGCTATCACTTGATGAGCATCGAGGCCCAATTGAAAGCAAATTGTTCCAAACAATTGGTCATAGCCGTCGCCGACGAACACATTCCTGAATTTAGTCAAGAAATGAGCGGCACGATTCATGAGCGCCTTTTGTTCTTCAGCCAAAGTGCTTTCCTTCCCAAATGCTTTATTGAATTCTTTCAACATCGTTGGATATTTTACCGCCGACAAAGTTCGGCTTTTATTTCATCATTTTAGAAGTTAGCTGGTTTGAGAAAGTAAAATTTTAAATTGATCGAGATCTTTGCTAATGGTATCTGCACCGACGGTCTTCATAAAGTCAATAGCGGGCTGGTGACAAGCTTTCGTCTTCTTCGCGCTACCGCAAGGGCAGGGTTCATTTCTGCCGACTGGCTGTTTAGTGAGTAGCTTTTCCAAAATGCGGACGGCTGCCTCAGGCTCTAGCCGCAAGTTGTCCTTATAGAATTGTACCACACCATCAAAATGATGCGCATACTCACCACCGGCGTACCTTCCTTCTTTCAAGCGGTACAACTGGTTAGAAAAAAAGGGATACACCCATTCTCGCAGATAGTAGCCGATAGAGATACCGAACCGGGCCCGATACATGAGTTGGTGCGTGATGTCTACACAACAGAGACCCTGTTCGCTAATGTGGTGATCTATATTGCGATCAATGACGGTACTGGTTTCATAAAGTAGCGGCACGCCATACGGATAGGAAAGGGGAACCCGGATCAAAAGATCGAAGGTTCCCCAATAGTTTCCGTCTATGTCGCAAATGTCTAACGACCCGGTGACCCGCCAGCCTTTGGAAGATTTTTCCGATCGCAATTTCGGGAAGGTGTCCGCAACCGCGGCAAAATCTTTCTCAAACGCTGAAGAGCCACGCGCATCAGCCATGGTAATACGGTTTGCTGACAGAAGCCACCTGATATAACCCCTTGGAAGAAACGGACGGAGCTGGCTTATGTTTGAGATGTAGGTTGCCAGCAAGGTCGGTGACAACAAAATCCTGTTTCTTCAACCAGGGTAGCCAAGAAAAGTCATATTGCGCGTAGTTGAAACGCTTATCGGGAATCTGGTATATATACCGGTCATTTTCGTCCCCTGTTCGCTTGCAGACCGGGGTAAAATGCGGGGCATGCTGCGTTGCTTCTGTGACGATATGGTCACCCACAACGATCCCGTTGGCTACGGCATGGCTTTGCATCTTGCTGGCTAGACTCGTGTGTAGGCTGCACGTTGTGATCTCGCTGATTTCGCCAATGCCGGCCAGTGACCAGATCACATCGTCTTCGTAGCCGAGATCGATCCCGACGCGAGTAAAGATCGCCTCGATGCCCTGTTCGTCGAACAGGTTCCGCAGATCGGTTTTCACGAAGTAGGAAAAAAGACTAGCAAAGATCAGCGAACGGTTCACGGCTTCCGGGATGCTCATCGACTTACCTCCGAAGTACACAAAAAGACCATCGCCTTGCAAGCGGTGCACGTACCCTCCCAGGACTAGGCAAGTGTGAATAGCTGCTCGCTGAATTGTATTGGTAATTACCAGCACGGTTTCTGGCTCATAACGTCGGAACAGGTTCGTAGATCCTTTGATATCGACGAACATCGAGACGATATAGTGCTTCTCGGTGGTGTTGGAGTTTTTCAAATGAGCAAAGTCGGGATGCTGGCCCAGCTTCTGCTGAAAATTGGCTGCCAGCCCGATCTCTTGCGCAAATCTTTGCAGCCCAGGCTGTAGCTGGTTGCGGGGAATGCGTGCATTGAGTTCTTGATAGCTTAGTCCTTTGGAGAACGCTTTTGCTTCGGCACCACGGCTTTCATGCAAGGAACCAGTATTGTTTCCGCCTTTCATCGCTTCGGAGATGACGGAGAGGTAGTCGGTGTAAATTTCCATATTTAATGTTTGAGGTGTTGAATGATCTGGATGATTAAGGGAATGAAGAGGATAAACTGTAGTAGCAGCAGGTAGCCGGCTAGGCGCAAGTGTGTGAACTTCCGATGCAGGCCGGTAGCCAGCGCATGAACTTGGTTACGCAAATCAGTGAGCTCTGATTCCGTCGTTTCGGCCGCGGACTGGGTCGCGAAATTCGGAGCGGACAGCGAGGCTACACTCCCAAAGAAGAGCAGCGAGGTTCCGCCTTTTTTGAGGAACGGGATGGAGCTGGTCGTGATCAACAGCAAATTCGCCAGACCCAGGGAAAGGAGCACGTCCATATTGGCATGCAACCATCCGGTACAGGTGACTTTGTCCAACAGGGAGGGATAAGCAGCAACCAGACCTCCAACCAGAAAAATGCTCAGGGACAGCAGCACGCTGTTTTTGTTATTGATGGTGGCGTAGTAGTGGTCGTACCGGGAAAGGCACAGTAAAAGTCTTTCTTTTTCCATTGTATACTTTGTGTTTGATAATTAATGAGTTGGGCGTGTTTCAAGGCTTAATGTCGTTTTTTTACTATCTTCAGCAGCTTTAACCCCAACGCTCACTTGACTACTGAATCCGTTAACTAACGGTTCCAGGTATGGCACCTGGGCTGAGAACTAACGCTTTTGGGTATAGAAATGGAAGCACCTACTGTGGAGTGGCAGATCATGCAAGATTGGTCCGTAAGGGACCTCTTAGAGACGATTAAGTTCAGAGGCGACGAGGAAGCTATTTCCTGGTCGAAGGCTGCTTTTGTCAACCTAGTGTTCCATTTTCGGGAAGATCTGTTTAAAAAATGCGTCTTACATCTTCAAAAGATTGGCGGGACAGAAACCGATGCAGAAGAGCTCACCAACCGGGTCTTTGAACGCTTTTATAAGTATCCGAACACCTTTGATCTAACAGAATCGCCGAGCGACAAGCCAGACGTTGCCTTTCAGTACTACCTGTTTGGGATCGCAAAGCGGGAGTTGTTCGATATGATACATCCGGACGAAAGCCCTTACGATGGTACCGAAGAGGTGATCACCACAGTAGTTGACTCCAACAAAGAATATCAACCGGAACAACTGGCCGCCTTGCAGGAGGCGGAGGCGAGGATCGACGCGGCGTTCGCCCATCTTACTCCCAAACACAAGATCATATACCTAACGTATTATTATCAAGAAAAAGAGGGCAGGTACCTGCCCGCGCGGCTGCGGAAGAAACTGGTGGACGTGTTGGGAGGGTTGTCACAGAGTACCATTCGCGTATACAAGAAGCAGGCCTTCGAGGCCATAAAATTAATAACCGATGGCCAAAAATAAACTATCGATCCAAGAAGCTAATCTCTATGAATGGATATCCTCGACAGGATACCTGTTACCATCAAGTGAGCTTGAATTGGCCCGTTTCGAGTTACTGCACCCATCCGACAAAATAGTGGTGGACGCCAGCAAGATAGACCCCTTTGCCATCATCGACGGCACACGGAAACAACGGGAGTTTAGCTTTGCGGAGATGAAGGTCGATCCACAGGAGCAACAGGAATTACGGATGGCCGCCAGACGTCAAGGGGACATTCCTGATGGTATTATATTACGCATAAAGAAAAATCAGCAGCGGGATGATACAGCCAATGGACCCGAGAGTGCTTAGGGAAACAACTGAACTAACCGAGTTTCTCTCAGGTCGGTTCTGCGAGAACATGCGGACGGATCTGGTAGGGATTTGCCAGGACGAGGGAATTCGGATTATTACCGATGATTATGGACAGGCCTTCGATGGTATGTTGGTGTATGCGAACCCCTTTTTTTATATTCATTTGAATAGTGCGCGGGGCAATTGGGAAAGTAGCCGGCGAGGCCGGTTCACCTTGGGACACGAGCTCGGTCATTTTTTTTTACAAAGTCATAATCGGGGGATTCGCATGGGCACTATACCGCCGCATGCCTCGAATACGGGCGTGGTGCACGACGACAAGATCGAAGCGGAGGCCGACAATTTTAGTAGTAGCCTGCTGATGCCGCGTGGTCGGCTAAGGGCGCTGACCGGTGGTCGAAAATTTTCCCTTGACATAATTAAAGAGGTAAGCAATACCTTCGAAGTGAGCCTGACCGCAGCCTTGCTCCGGTTCGCCCAGGTAGGGACGCACGAGATCATGATCGTGGCGTCGAGAAATGGACTGGTCGAATGGACGTTTCGCAGTCCGGAATTCCCGAAGGTGCCGAACAAGTTCAAAAAAGGCGGTCCAGTACCACCTTCAACAGTAGCCGGGGAGGCCTACGTAAAAGACAGTGCACGCTATACTACCGTGGAAGAAGTGGACTTTGAGGATTGGTTCATTTACAAGACGTGGAAACCACCATATCCTCTGTATGAACAATGTTTCTATTCTGACATCTACAATTGCACGACCAGCTTAATCTGGTTCAAATGAATGCCTAGATTGATGGACAAATGTGGAAGGAAGCAGGAACTGACGGCATAATAGTGCGAGACAAGAGATCGCATACTCCGGCCAGCGATCCCATGGTCAAACAGCTCAATCTGTATGAGCAGTTCCTTGCGGAAGGAAGTTACTGGATCAATAAGGATGGCTGACTTTTATGAAATTAATTATACGCTTCTTAACGAAAATGGTATGAAAGAAAAGGTGCTAATAGATAACTTACATTTATCTATAGAAGATATCGACATGCATGAACCCTTTAGCAATCTATCAGCGGAACAAAAACTAGCTTTAATTTCATTAGTCTATGACTTATCTGTCGCTTTTTATAACTCTGAGGGCCGCCGTTATGAACAGCGCTCGCTACCAGAACAATAACAAAATCCATCATTATAGATGTTGCCATCGCTTTTGGTTCAGCCAGACGATGGATCAGTCCAAAATATTTGAATTGGCATTGGGGAATCTGACCCATCCGTGCGTGAATAAATAGCTAATAACCAAATGTTTGGTAAGCACTTTACAATAATCTGTACGCCTATTCTCTTTTGAGCCCGGAATTATCTAACCTCTTGCCGTCGAACACGCCACGCGGAATATATTGATTCATAGAAATAAAAAGCCCCGATTCAAAATCGAGGCTTAAAAAATTAACTATGTACCCTGTCGGGGAACTGGTTCGAACATTTCGAGCGTTTTGTGCAACAAATTACCTACATCCGGGGCTTCGTAATACCTTCAATTTCAGCGAATCTCTAAAGAGCTGGCACTGGAAAGCGTGCCACAACGTGCCACACAATCATTTTCGATCAGGTAGCTAATTTACGGCCAAAAATGCTGCAATATAAATGCCGGCGGTCCTCAATCGGAGAAGGATTTTGGCCGGTTTCGGTAGGAGGGGGTTCAAACGCTGAAATAATAGTGGGGGAGGTGGCTGTCTCTGAACTCAGGAATAAGTTGCCCGGCCTGTTTTATTTGAAACTACTTCTGAAGTCAGAGGGGGAAAGGTTTGTTTTCTGCTTGAATAACCTGCTGAAGGATTGGGGGTACTCAAAACCCAGTTGGTACGCAATTTCACTGGTGGATAGGGTTGTGACGCTCAACAGCTCTTTTGCTTCTTCAATCAATAAGTTATGAATATGTTGCTGGGTGTTTTGTCCCGTCAGCTCACGCAGCAAATCGCTTAAATAGCTTGGCGAGACCTTTAATTGTTCCGATATATACTGTACAGTCGGCAACCCCTTATTCAAGCTCTTTTCCCTAAAATAATCCGTCAGCAAACTTTCCATTTGAGCCAGCAAATCATTACTTGCATTTTTGCGCGTGATGAATTGACGGCCATAAAAGCGATTGGAATAGTTGAGTAAGACTTCGATGTGCGATACGATCACGTCCTGGCTATATTTATCGATATTGGAACGGTACTCCTGCATGATTGTCCGCAAGACGGACACTATCGTCTCTTCTTCCTTTTTCGACAAAAACAAGGCTTCATTTACTGCATAGGAAAAAAAGCCGTAATTCTTGATAGCTTTGGCTAATGGGTACCCTTTTATAAAATCGGGATGAAAAATAAGGCCGTACCCCTTATTGGTCTGCTGATGATCGGTTGCGAACAAAACCTGTTTAGGTGCAATGAAGATCATTTTACCTTCATCGAAATCGAAATAGCTTTGGCCGTAACGTATTTTCTCCTGAACGTCATCTTCAAGCCAGATAGAATAGAAATTGAAGGCGACGCTGGTAGTGGTGGTTTCGCTCTTTTTGATGCGCATATCTTTCAGATCAATAACACTTACCAAAGGGTGTTCAGGCGTCGGCAGGGAAAACCTGCGATGCAATTCAGTAATGGAGTTAATGATATGTATGTTGTTGGGTCTCATATTCGGTTAAAAAAGGATACGGGCATCGTAAAGGTACAATATGCCGGTATTTACGATTAATTAGGCCTTTTGGCTGCCGCTTTTTTTCTTATTCAGAAAAACAAACATTCTTATGATTTTGTCTTTTTTTATCGAAAAAAAATAATCAAGATAGAGAGGGTCTGGCGCTTTGGTTTTGTCATACTCGCCATTGGTAAGTGCTGTAATCATGTAATCACCATAATGTTCCATTACCTCGTCTGTTTCAAAAGTCACTTTAGGTTTTAGTATTTCTTCATCACTCCATTTTTTTATTGCTTCTTTGCCCCAGAAATTCCTTGCGACATCATTAACAAGGGCGTCATCGGCAAAGGCATTGATAAACGCTTCTCCATCATGCGAATTCATTGCGGAGATAAAATTTTTGATTACCTGCGGAAAATCATTTTTGTTTGTCATTGTGATATGTTTTTAGTGTTTTGTCTGCTTTTGAATAAGAGATTCACTATACAAATGTCATAATGATTATGCCGAGGGATATAACCGAATTGAGGGGAGTTGTAACCAAAATGGGATGCGCTGGAAAACAATTCGATCAGATCGCACTTGAGGGTGGTATTGTCCTGGGTTAGCCAGGAAATGGTAGACCTGTAGGGGAGTTAGAACACCCCAACGCATTGTATTTTAGCAAATAAAAAAGCCGAAATCATTGATTTCGGCTTCATATTAGAAAAAGTACCGCTTGGGGGAGCCAGTTCGAACCGCTAGCGTCATTTATTCAGAAAATGTTACACGTAAAACAATTTGCTATACCGAATTGTAAATTGGCATAGCAAATGAGCCAGGTCGTTTGTAGTGCAGATTCTTTATGTCCGGAGTTTTGTTCTTGTTGGTTTACAAGGGGACGGCCGATGGGTGGCTTAGAAAAAACGTGCCACACTATTGCACACGACCTGTCCACCAGGAACGAGGATCAGTTAAACGATCGCCTGAATTCCAGTGGGTCAGTGGTTGGGGGTGATCCTGCGCAGAAGTGAGGGTTTGGGGGAGGAAAATAGTTGAGAACTAAGACAGTAAAAATTTGGCTGATTTTCCAATCGCCTATATCTTTGCACTCCTTTCACGGAAAACCGGTG